>Ga0233377_1000142_pt1 | contig 42493 bp, 36 predicted proteins | sample ElkDunMinimDraft_6_FD_191540 | JGI IMG/M metagenome (GOLD analysis project Ga0233377, IMG submission 191540) | Fecal eukaryotic communites from dung pellets of Tule Elk in California, USA - Elk Dung E36 | ecosystem: Host-associated > Mammals > Digestive system > Large intestine > Fecal | place...
GTCGCATCATCCTTGAGCCGCTACGACGTGACACAGTTTTGACCTGGGATGTCTTTCAGCCCGACTGACCGCTCCAGTGGGCCACCCTATGCCTTCCACTCCCGAACAACACCTTCCGCAGAGGGTCCAGGTGGACCTCGGAGCCGTGACCAGCGTCAACCAGGTCGTCCTGAAGCTGCCGCCCACGACGGCCCGGAGCACCAGGACGCAGACCCTCTCGGTGCCGGAGGGCACGAGCGCCACGCCCACCACCACCGTCGCCGCCTCCGCCGGGCCGGTCCACTCCCGCTGAATCGCTCCGTCACCGCCGAACCGGTCCGCGCCGCCGCCCCGGTCCCGTATAGCCCGGTATGCCTCGATACGGTCCCGGGTGACGCCCGCGTTCACGGTCTGTTTCGTCGCCGACCGGCGGGAAGATCCTCGTACACTGTCCCGATGGCTTCCCCCGAGAACGGCCCCGAGGTGAGCGACGCGTCACGGGTCCTGCAGCGCGTCTTCGGCTACGACTCGTTCCGGGCGGGCCAGCAGGAGATCATCGAGCATGTCGTCTCCGGAGGCGACGCCCTCGTGCTCATGCCGACCGGTGGCGGCAAGTCGCTGTGCTACCAGATCCCCGCCCTCGTGCGGAAGGGCACGGGAGTGGTGATCTCACCGCTCATCGCGCTCATGCAGGACCAGGTCGACGCCCTGACCGCGCTCGGCGTACGGGCCGGGTTCCTCAACTCCACCCAGGACTTCGAGGAGCGCCGCGCCGTCGAGTCCGCTTTCCTCTCCGGGGAGCTGGACCTGCTCTACCTGGCGCCGGAGCGCCTGCGGGTCGACGCGACACTGCGGTTGCTCGGCAGCGGGATGATCTCGCTCTTCGCGATCGACGAGGCCCACTGTGTGGCCCAGTGGGGGCACGACTTCCGGCCCGACTACCTCGCCCTGTCCGCGCTGCACGAGCGCTGGCCCGACGTGCCGCGCATCGCGCTGACCGCGACGGCCACCAAGGCCACCCACGCCGAGATCGCCTCCCGCCTGAGCCTGGAAGAGGCCCGCCACTTCGTGGCGAGCTTCGACCGTCCCAACATCCAGTACCGCATCGCTCCCAAGAACGAGCCCAAGCGGCAGCTGCTGGAGCTGTTGCGCACCGAGCACCCGGGGGAGGCGGGCATCGTCTACTGCCTGTCGCGCAACTCGGTCGAGAAGATCGCCGAGTTCCTGGTGCAGAACGGCATCGAAGCGCTGCCCTACCACGCAGGGCTCGACGCCCGCGTCCGCGCCGCCAACCAGGCGCGCTTCCTGCGCGAGGACGGCCTCGTCATGGTCGCCACCATCGCGTTCGGCATGGGCATCGACAAGCCCGACGTGCGCTTCGTCGCCCACCTCGACCTGCCCAAGTCCATCGAGGGCTACTACCAGGAGACCGGCAGGGCCGGGCGCGACGGCCTGCCCTCCACCGCGTGGCTCGCCTACGGCCTCCAGGACGTCGTGCAGCAGCGCAAGATGATCGACACCTCCGAGGGCGACGACGTCCACCGGCGCCGCCTCGCCACCCACCTGGAGGCCATGCTCGCCCTGTGCGAGGCGGTCGAGTGCCGCCGCGTGCGGCTGCTCGCCTACTTCGGCCAGGAGGGCACCGCCTGCGGCAACTGCGACACCTGCCTGTCGCCTCCGGAGTCGTGGGACGGCACGGTCGCCGCGCAGAAGGTCCTGTCGACCGTGTTCCGGCTCATGCGCGAACGCCGCCAGAAGTTCGGAGCCGGTCAGATCATCGACATCCTCCTCGGTAAGAAGACGGCGAAGGTCATCCAGCACGACCACGACGGGCTGACGGTGTTCGGCATCGGCGCGGAGCTGAGCGAGGCCGAGTGGCGCGGCGTGGTGCGCCAGCTGCTGGCGCAAGGGCTGCTCGCCGTCGAGGGCGACTACGGCACGCTGGTGCTGACCGAGGCGAGCGCGGAGGTCCTGGGCCGCAGGCGCCAGGTCCCGCTGCGACGCGAGCCGGAGAAGGCTCCGCGCGCCGCCAAGACCTCCCGGTCCTCGGCGGCCTCCACCTCGCGCCGGGCCGAGCCCGTCGAGATGCCGCAGGAGGCGATCCCGGTGTTCGAGCTGCTCCGGGCCTGGCGCGGGGCCACCGCGAAGGAGCAGGGCGTGCCCGCGTACGTGATCTTCCACGACGCGACTCTGCGTGAGATCGCGACCAGGGCGCCCTCGTCCCTGGCCGAGCTGGGCACGATCAGCGGGATCGGGGAGAACAAGCTGGCCAAGTACGGCCGGCAGGTTCTCGACACCCTCGCGGGATCCGCGGGGGAACCCGAGGACGGCGGGGAAACCCTTCTGGAGTTCCCCTGAGATAGAATCTGGCGAATTCGGGCCTGACGGCCCGCGTAGTGAGACGCATAGAGGAGCCTGGAGGCTGTCGTCCGCCTCCGGGCTCCTCGCGTTGGCGGACCCCGTGGCCGCGGACTCCCGAAAGAGGACGATCGTTGGCTGACAGAAGGAACGATCCGGTGGTGGTCGTCGGGCTCGGCCGCTTCGGCAGCTCCCTGGCGGTCGAGCTGTTTCGCAAGGGCACCGAGGTGCTGGCGATCGACAACCGCCCCAAGGTGGTGCAGAGCCTGGCGGGAAAGCTCACCCATGTCGTCGTCGCGGACTCCACCGACATCGAGGCGCTGCGGCAGATAGGGGTGCCCGACTTCTACCGGGCCGTGGTCGCCATCGGCACCGACCTGGAATCCAGCATCCTCACCACGTCCCTGCTCGTCGAGCTGGAGATCGAGGACGTCTGGGCCAAGGCGATCAGCCGCGAGCACGGCCGCATCCTGGAGCGGGTCGGCGCCCACCACGTGATCCTTCCCGAGCACGACATGGGGGAGCGGCTGGCCCATCTGCTCAACGGGCGGATGCTCGACTACATGGAGGTGGACGGCGACTACGCGGTGGTCAAGACACGCCCGCCCCGTGAGTACGTCGGCGTGCCCCTGGGCGAGTCCAACCTGCGGCGCAAGTACGGTGTGACCGTGGTGTGCGTGAAGGGCCAGTACGACGAGTTCACCTACGCCGACGCGGGGACCGTGCTGGGGTACGGGGACGTCATCGTCATCGCGGGCAAGATCGAGCAGGTGGAGCGGTTCACCGAACTCCCGTGAGCCTCCCCGGCCTCGCGTCGTGCGCCCGGGACCCGCCGTGTCCGGGTCGCCGTGTGCTCGCCGAGATCGATCTAGACTGAGCGAAATTTACCAGAATGGAGTTCGGTAGCGATGCGATTCGGACTGTTCCTCAGCGGCTCCCAGAAACCGGCCGCGCTCGGCGACGTGCGGGAAAGCATCGCCCGCGGAGCCGATGACGGCTTCTCCTCCGTCTGGATGTCCCAGACGTTCGACCTCGACGCCCTGACGGCGCTCGCCGTGGCCGGAAGCCAGGTGCCCGGGATCGAACTCGGCACCGCCGTCGTCCCGACCTACCCACGCCACCCGGCGGCCCTCGCCCAGCAGGCACTCACCGTCAACGCCGCCCTCGGCGGGCGGCTCGCCCTCGGCATCGGGCTCTCGCACCAGATCGTGATCGAGGGCCTCTACGGCATGAGCTTCGAGCGGCCCGCCCGCCACATGCGCGAGTACCTGTCGATCCTGATGCCGCTCGTGCGCGGGGAGAACGTGAACTTCGAGGGGGAGACCCTCACGGCACGGCTGGGCCTGAACACGCCGGGGCCGAAAGACATGCCCGTGCTCATCGCCGCCCTGGCCCCGAGGATGCTCAGGCTCGCCGGAGAGATGGCAGACGGCACCGTGCTGTGGATGACCGGCGCCAAGACGGTGGCCGAGCACGTGGCCCCCGCCGTCACCGAGGCCGCTCGGGCCGCGGGGCGCCCCGAGCCGAGGATCGTGTGCGCGCTGCCCGTCTGTGTCACCGACGACGTCGAGGCGGCGAGGGCACTGGCCGCCGAGCGGTTCGAGATCTACGGCCAGCTGCCGTCGTACCGGGCGATGCTCGACAGGGAGGGCGTCCAGGGCCCGGCCGACGTGGCGATCGTCGGCGACGAGGACGAGGTGTCGGCGCGGATCGAGGCGCTCGCCGAGGCCGGGGTCACCGACTTCGTCGCCGCCGAGTACTCCCCGGGCACCCGGACGCGGGAGTTTCTCAAGACCCTCCTATGAGGGCTCTTTCGCCCCTGCCGCCTCCGTAAGAGGCGGCCCCCCGCTCAGACGCCGAAGGCGCTCAGGGCCGCCCAGGCCGTCCCCGCCCCGACGGCGGCCCCCGCGGCGACCTGGGCGGGAGTGTGGTGGGTGAGCCTGACCCGCGCCCAGCACACCGTCGCCACGACGAGCGCGCCCGCGACCAGCGTGGGCGCGGCGGGCAGCACATGGGCCAGCACCACCACGGTGCCCGCCGACACGGCCGCGTGGAAGGAGATCTTCCACCGGAAGGTGATCGGGACCGTCACCGCGAGCGCGGCCAGCATCGCGGTCACCGTGGCCACCAGAAGCCGGGGGGCGCCCAGCAGGATCAGCAGCGTCAGCGCGACGACCACCGAGGCGACCGCGACCAGCAGCGGAACCGTACGGCTCGCCCGGTCGACCAGGTGGTGGGAGTCGAGGCGCCCGGAACGGACCCCGTTCAGGATCACCAGGGCCGGGATCCCGCCGCACAGGGCCGAGGCCACCAGGCCCCAGACGGCGCCCCGCCAGCCGTCGGCCATCAGCCCGACGAGCGGAGGCAGCCCGATGACCAGCACCTGCGGCGCGAACAGCCCGGTCACCCACCGGGCCACCGCCCCCGCCGTGCTCTCACCGCTCTCACCGCCGCCCGCCGTTCCCTGACCGGTCATCCGAATCCTTCCAGCGCGGACCGCGCCCGCCCAGGTGTGAGGGCCGTGACCCGGCGGACCCGGCGGACCCGGCGGGCCCGGCGGGCCTGTGGGGCCACCCTGCCAGCTGGAGGGCTCGCGGACGAACATCCGCGAGCCCTCGCGGGGCGGACCAGGAAAGGCGCCCTCGCGGCACCGCGAGGGCGGCGGGCCCCGTACTCCCCGAAGCCGCCCCTCGGACGAGAGGCGACGATCAGACGGTCAGTCGTTGGCGTGCAGGATGCTGTTGAGCTCCACGCTCGTCCCCGTGCGGGGCACGGCCTCGACCGCGCCCGAGGTGGAGTTGCGGCGGAACAGCAGGCCGGAGGCGCCGGAGAGCTCGGCCGCCTTGACCACCCGCCCCTCGGGCAGGGCCACCTTGGTCCCGGCGGTGACATAGAGGCCCGCCTCCACGACGCAGTCGTCGCCCAGAGAGATGCCGACACCGCTGTTGGCGCCCAGCAGGCAGCGCCGTCCGATGGAGATGACCTGCTTGCCGCCGCCGGACAGGGTGCCCATGATCGAGGCGCCACCGCCGACGTCCGAGCCGTCGCCCACGACGACGCCCGCCGAGATGCGGCCCTCGACCATGGAGGTGCCGAGCGTCCCGGCGTTGAAGTTGACGAAGCCCTCGTGCATCACGGTCGTGCCGCTCGCCAGGTACGCGCCGAGACGGACCCGGTCGGCCTCGGCGATCCGGACGCCGGTGGGCAGCACGTAGTCGACCATCCGGGGGAACTTGTCCACCCCGTAGACGGTCACCTGCCCCCGGGCGCGCAGGCGGAGCCGCACCTGCTCGAACCCCTCGACGGCGCACGGCCCGTGGCTGGTCCACACCACGTTGCTGAGCAGACCGAACAGCCCGTCCAGATTCTGGCCGTGCGGCTGGACGAGACGCGACGAGAGCAGGTGCAGGCGCAGGTAGGCGTCATGGGCGTCGGCGGGGGCCTCCGACAGCTTGGCGATGCCGGTGCGCACCGCGACCACCTCCACGCCGCGGTCCTCGTCAGGGCCGAGGAGCGCGGCGACCCCGGAGCCGAGTTCCTCGGCCGCCTCCTGCCCGGTCAGTCGCCTGGTGCCCGGCGAGGGAGGCTCGCCCAGCCGCGGGGACGGGAACCACGTGTCGAGCACGGTTCCGTCGAGGGTGATGGTCGCGATGCCGGCCGCGTAGGCGCCGGAGGTCTGGGCTGCTGCGTTCACGCCGACCAAGCCTAGCCAAAACCGCTGCAATGGCAGTACGCGGAGGGGAGCGTCGGGCGTGTGCCCGCGCCGTCCGGCGATTAGCGTGGCGGCCATGTTGCAGGGGATCGACGTGTCGAACTGGCAGGGAGCCGTCAACTGGGGCGCGCACGCGAGGGGTGGGGTCTCCTTCGCCTTCGCCAAGGCCAGCGAGGGGAGCACCTTCACCGACAAGTGGTTCGGCACCAACTGGAACGGCATGCGCGAGAGCTGGATCGTCTGCGGCGCCTACCACTTCGCCCGTCCCGCGGGAGATCCCGAGGCGCAGGCGGTGCACTTCCTGCGGATCGTGCGGCGGGCCGGGCTGCGCAGGGGGGACCTGCTCGCCCTCGACCTGGAGACCAACGATCACCTCCCGGCGCACAGGGTGGCGCGGTTCGCCCGCACCTGGTGCCAGGCGGTCGTCGCGCTCGCCGGGGTCAAACCGGTGATCTACACGTTCCTGTCGTTCGCGCGAAACGGCAACTGCGCCGGGCTGGAGCCCTACCCGCTGTGGATCGCCGCCCCCGACCACCCCCGGGGCAGGCCGGAGGTGCCGAGGCCTTGGGACAAATGGACGATCCACCAGCACTCGAACAGACCCCTCGACCGCAACGTCTTCCGCGGCACCCGGGCCGAGCTGACCTCCCTGGGCTACCGCCGGAGCCGCGACGCCTGAGAAATCGCGTTGCCGACACCGGTAGCATCGATTCCCAGACCATTCGTCGACCTCTCCCAGGGAGCAACCGTGTCCGCCGTGCCAGAACTTCGTATCACCCTCGCCGGAGCAGCGCGTGTGGTGGCGGGAGGCACGACCTACGGAGAGGCGCTGGAGGCGGACGGCCGTTCGGTGGTCGCCGCCCGCGTGGGCGGCGAGCTGAAGGACCTCGCGGCCCCGGTGTCCGAGGGCGACGTGATCGAGCCGGTTCCCGCGGGTAGCCCCGACGGGCGCGCCATCATCCGCCACTCCACCGCGCACGTCATGGCCCAGGCCGTCCAGGAGATCTTTCCCGAGGCCAGGCTGGGCATCGGCCCGCCGGTCGAGAACGGCTTCTACTACGACTTCGACGTCAAGGACCCCTTCACCCCCGAGGATCTCAAACGCGTCGAGAAGCGCATGCGCGAGATCGTCAAGCAGGGGCAGATCTTCTCCCGCAGGCCCGTCTCCGACGAGCAGGCCACCGAGGAGCTCGCCTCGGAGCCCTACAAGCTGGAGCTGATCGGTCTCAAGGGCGGCGCGGCCGACGAGGAGAGCGTCGAGGTGGGCGGTGCCGAGCTCACCATCTACGACAACCTCGACGCCAAGACCGGTGAGCTGCGCTGGAAGGACCTGTGCCGCGGCCCCCACGTGTCGACCACCCGGTCCATCCCGGCGTTCAAGCTGATGCGCTCGGGCGGCGCCTACTGGCGGGGCAGCGAGAAGAACCCGCAGCTGCAGCGGATCTACGGCACCGCGTGGGAGTCGCGCGAGAAGCAGGACGAATACCTCCACCTGCTGGAGGAGGCCGAGAAGCGCGACCACCGCAAGCTGGGCGCCGAGCTCGACCTGTTCTCCTTCCCCGACGAGCTGGGCTCGGGTCTGCCGGTCTTCCATCCCAAGGGCGGTGTGATCCGCCGCGTGATGGAGGATTACTCGCGCAGGCGGCACGAGGAGGCGGGATACTCCTTCGTCAACACCCCGCACATCACCAAGGAGAACCTCTACAAGATCTCCGGTCACCTCGACTGGTACGCCGACGGCATGTTCCCCCCCATGGAGCTGGAAGGCGCGAGGTATTACCTCAAGCCGATGAACTGCCCGATGCACAACCTGATCTTCCGGGCGCGCGGGCGCTCCTACCGGGAGCTGCCGCTGCGGCTGTTCGAATTCGGGACGGTCTACCGCTACGAGAAGTCCGGCGTGGTGCACGGCCTGACCCGCGTGCGCGGCCTCACCCAGGACGACGCGCACATCTACTGCACCCGCGAGCAGATGCGCGACGAGCTGAAGTCGCTGCTGCGCTTCGTGCTCGATCTGCTGCGCGACTACGGCCTCGACGACTTCTACCTGGAGCTGTCGACCAAGGACCCGGTCAAGTTCGTCGGCAACGACGAGGACTGGGAGGAGGCGACCGAGACCCTGCGCGAGGTCGCCGAGTCCGAGAAGCTGGACCTGGTGCTCGACCCGGGCGGCGCGGCGTTCTACGGGCCGAAGATCTCCGTGCAGGCCCGTGACGCGATCGGCCGCTCCTGGCAGATGTCGACGATCCAGCTCGACTTCAACCTGCCCCAGCGCTTCGAGCTGGAGTACCAGTCGACCGACGGTTCCCGGCAGCAGCCCGTCATGATCCACCGGGCGCTGTTCGGCTCGATCGAACGCTTCTTCGGCGTCCTGGTCGAACACTACGCGGGCGCGTTCCCTCCCTGGCTCGCGCCGGTCCAGGTGGTCGGCATCCCGATCGCCGAGGCTCACGTGCCCTACCTCCAGGACCTGGCGAAGAAGGCCCGCGAGCGGGGCATCAGGATCGAGGTCGACGCCTCCGACGACCGCATGCAGAAGAAGATCCGCAACGCGCAGAAGTCCAAGGTGCCCTTCATGCTCCTGGCGGGCGACGACGACATCGCGGCAGGCGCGGTCTCCTTCCGCTTCCGCAACGGCGAACAGAAGAACGGGGTTCCGGTCGACGAGGCGATCGCCGAGATCGTCGACGCGATCGAGCGCCGCGTCCAGGTCTGACCCAGGTCCGAGACCCCTGGGCGGCCGAGGCCCCCCTGAGGGCTCGGAAGCCTTTCCAAGGGCCCAGGGGAGGCCCGCCCACGCCCGTACGCCCGTGGGCGGCGCCACAGGCCACGCCCACGGGCGTACGGGCGTGGCCCCCGACGGGAGGTCTCCGGGCCTTCGGCGAGGCCCGAGGAGACGCGGGGGGAGGCGCGAGACGGCGGGAGGCGGCGTGGCAATATGCTGGCGGCCATGAGCAACGAGCCGGAGGAGCAGTACGGAGCGGGGGCAGCGGACGCGTTCCAGAGACTCTGGACCCCCCACCGGATGGCCTACATCAAGGGAGCCGGCAAACCGGCCGGTTCCGGCCCAGAGGACGGCTGCCCGTTCTGCGAGATCCCCCGGATGAGCGACGAAGACGGCCTGGTCGTCGCCCGGGGAGAGAAGGTCTTCGCGCTGCTCAACCTCTACCCCTACAACTCCGGCCATCTGATGGTCTGCCCCTACCGGCACGTGCCCGACTACACGGACCTGGACGAGGCGGAGACCTTCGAGCTCGCCGACTTCACCCGGCGGGCACTGGTGGCCCTGCGCAAGGCGAGCGGCGCGCAGGGGTTCAACGTGGGCATGAACCTGGGGGGTGTGGCGGGCGCCGGGATCGCCGCCCACCTGCACCAGCACGTGGTGCCCCGGTGGGGCGGCGACACCAACTTCATGCCCGTCGTCGGCCAGACCAGGGTGCTTCCTCAGCTGTTGCGTGACACCAGGGAGTTGCTCGCCGGCTGCTGGCCCGGCTCCTCGTAGCGAGGAACGTCCCCCTCCAGCGCCTTGATCCCCGCCGACAGCGTCAGCGGCACGGCGAGCGCCAATGCCATGGACAGCACCGCGGCGCCCGAGTCGTTGACCAGCATGCCGACCACCCCGCTGACCAGGGTGCCGATCAGCCCGGCCCGTAGCGCGGGGGAGTGCGCGAACGCCGCGGGCAGCACCCCCGCGGTCGCCTGCTCCGGGCGGAGCAGCGCGTAGGCGAGGAAGGCCAGCGCGGCGATCACGACCGGCATCAGGTTGGGGTTGAGCAGCGTGCCCAGCATCGCGCCGAACTTGCGGCCGATCACCTCAAGGGCCTCTCCGGTGAACACCTGGCCGACGAAGCGGCCCAGGTGCGTCTGCGAGCCCGGAGGGCGCAGATAGTCGAGATAGGCGATGGACATCACGATGACGCCGCCCGCCACGCAGAACGCGCCCAGCTTGACGATCGAGACCCGCCTGCCCGCGATCAGCAGTGCGGTGACCGCGATGCCCGGCACGAACGCGATCACCCCGCCGAAGTCGCTGCCCACGCCCGGCCAGCCGCCCAGGATCATCGCGAAACCGCCCAGCGCCGCCACAACGGCGGCCGCGACCACGCTCACGCGGCTTCCACCCGCCGGGTGAGCCGCCACGACGGCCGGTCGGTCCACCACGGGGGCATCCTCGTGATCGCCGCCCGGAGCCGGCCGGTCCGCCGGTGCGTCCACACGGTCGGCGCGCGTCAGCCGGTGCGCGATCGTGGCGGCCAGCAGCAGCACCGAGGTGGCGAAAAGCGCGAACGGGATGTTGCCCAGCCCGTAGTAGCGGGCTCCGACCACGGCGCTGTAGCCCATCACACTGTTGAGCTGCAGGGTCGTCCCGGTCAGCAGGTCGCCCGCCAGCACCGCCGCGGTCACCCCCGCCACCGTCGCCAGCGGCCCGAGCGGAGCCCGGCGCCATGGCCCCGCCAGCGCGGTCGCGGTCAGCAGCAGCGCGCATCCGGCGATTCCGCCGACCAGCGCGAGCATCGGCGAGTCCGCGCGATGCCAGGGGATGAGGTTCACCAGGTACGTCGACACCGGCACCGAGGCCAGCGCGACCGCGGCGACGCGGATGCCGGTCAGCCCCCGCCTGCGGCGCATCAGCAGGAAGGCGATCAGATAGAACGCGACCTGCAGCACCGCGACGGCGGTGAAGAAGATCCCGCCCACGTTCCTGATCGTCTCCCCGGCCACGTCGGCCCGCTCCAGCTCCTCCCGCGCAGTCTCGGTGCCGCCGGTGCGCCTCTCGGCGGCCTGCCAGGGAACCCCGATCACGCCCGGCGGCGTCGCGACGCCCGCCAGGGAGAGCATCGTCGCGGTGATGTCCGGCAGGATCGTGGTGTCGTCGCGGTGGGTGGAGGCCGCGCCCAGGAAGCGGCCGGAGACGTCTCCGGCACGCATCATCGCCACCCGCAGGTGCGGGTTGCCGCCGTGGTCGGACAGGCCCGCCAGCAGCACGTCGGCGTCCTCGGGCAGCACGGTGAGCACCGCCCCCGCCTTGGCGTCGGCCAGGCGCAGCGCCGCGGCCCGCTCCCTGGCGGTGAGCCGGTCCTCCTCCCCGGGCAGCGTGTCGCCGGTCATGTACGGCCTGATGAGGTCGTCGACGTCGACGGCGATCACCCGGCACCTGGTGAGCACGTCGGAGCGGATCTGGGCGGGGGAGGGGGCGTACACGTCGACCCTGCCCGAGCGGTCGGCGAGCGCCAGCGCGGCCCCGGGACCGATCGCCAGCGTGCACTCACCGGCGGCGTGAACGGCCTCGCCGAGGGTGCCCGCGTTGCGCTGACCGGCGACCCGGTGCAGGTACTCGTAGCCGGGGATGACCGCGCCCGCCTCGTCGGGGTCGGGCTGCGGGGGCAGCCCGCAGCCGTAGCCGACCGCGGACCTCACCCCGGCCGACACCGTCAGCCACCCGTCGTAGGGGCAGGTGACCCTGCCGACCGCGCGGACCGAGAGGGACCCGACCGAGCTCTGTTCGGCCAGCTGCCACAGGTTGGGGGTGCCGGTGGGGCTGAGGTCGCTCCACCGCAGGCCGGGAATGCCGATCAGCACCACCCGTTCGTCCGTCCGGGTGGCGGACTGCGCGGCCCCCGGCCACAGCAGGCCCAGCACCACCGCGAGCGCGACAAGCGTCCGCTTCACGAACGACCTCCCCTTTGAGCTCCTGTCAGGTGCTGGAACCGTAGGGCAAGATCGTGTCACCGGTCCAGCACGTCGGGAGACCGGCGGGGATCGGGTTCTCAGCTCCCCTGGGCCGTGGTGGGGGCGCTCTCGTTCTGCAGGCGGTCGAGGGCGGTGACCAGGTAGGTGCCGCCGCCCTTCGCGGTGAAGGTCTGGTGGTCACCGGCCGCCGCGGGCACGACCGCGACCAGGTTGCGGGCGTCGGCGATGGCGCAGTCTCCCGGCTTGCCGGAGGCGATCCTGTAGACCGCGTACGAACGGGCGCCCGGGGAGCTCTTCCAGCTGAGCGAGGTGCCCTGGAGCCGCACGTCGGCGGGCTTGGCCGGAGCCTGGCCGCCGCGGTCCTTCATCAGCGGCAGCAGCGCGGGACGGCTGTAGTGGTCCTTGGCGACGCGGTCGATCGCTCCCAGCGGGTTGGTGGCGAGCTGCTTGGCGCTGAAGTAGACATCACCGCTGACCTGCTCGTACTTGCGGTTGCGGGTGAGGTGGGAGGACAACTCGCCGGGCTTTGTCCAGGCGGCCGTGTCGGTGGCGCCGACACGGTACAGACCCTGGCCGATGTAGAGGTGCACCCCGGTGCCCTTGACCTCGTTCGCCCACCACGGCATGAGAACGTCGTAGTCAGCGATCTTGAACCCGCGCGGCCAGTACAGCTGGGGGATGACGTAGTCGACCGTGCCCTTCTTGATCCAGTGGCGGGCGTCGGCGTAGATGGCGTCGTACGCGGACATGCCGCCGGTGGCCGAGCCGCTGGGGTCCTCGGACTTGTTGCGCCAGATCCCGAACGGGCTGACACCGAACTTCACGCTGTTCCTGACCTCGTGCACGGCCTTGTCGACCTGCGCGATCAGCTTGTTGACGTTGGCGCGGCGCCAGTCGGCGAGCGTGGAGCCCTTGCCGTACTTGGCGAAGGCGGCGCCGTCGGCGAACTTCGCGCCCGCGACGGGATAGGGGTAGAAGTAGTCGTCGAAGTGGATCCCGTCGACGTCGTAGCGGGTCACCACATCCTTGACGACCTTGGTGACATAGTCGCGGACCGCGGGCAGGCCGGGGTTGTAGTAGGCCATGTTCCCGTATTTCACGATCCACTCGGGGTGGAGGCGGGCGGGATGCCTCGCGGGCAGCTTGGACAGGTCGCCGTCGGCGGCCGCGCGGTAGGGGTTGAACCACGCGTGGAACTCCAGGCCGCGCCGGTGGGCCTCGGCGACGAGGAAGGGCAGCGGGTCCCAGCCGGGGTCCTTGCCCGCCGTGCCGGTCAGATACTGCGACCACGGCTCCAGGTCCGACTTGTACAGCGCGTCGGAGGCGGGGCGGATCTGGACGAACACCGCGTTGAACCGCCGCTTGACCGCGTTGTCGAGGATCTTGATGTACTCGGCCTGCTGGCGGGCGGGGGACAGGCCGGTGCGCGAGGGCCAGTCGATGTTCTTGACCGTGGCGATCCACACTCCGCGCAGCTGCCGTTTGGGGTACTTGGCGTCGACGTCGCAGCGCGCCGAGGCGGCCGTCGTCGCGCCGGCCGTCTCAGAGGAGGTCACCGAGCTCTTCCCGCCCTTCGGCCGGGCGGGCGCGGCCTCGGGGCCGAAGGTGTAGGCGGCCCCCGTGGTCAGGACGGCGAGGGCGGCAGCGGCCAGAAGAGGGCGTCCGTTTCGCATGGTTCCCCAGTGTGGCACCAGCGCCGGTGTGCTCAGACCGGAAAAACGAAATCCTTTCGTGATGATTCCGTTACGTAAGTGGGTGCTGTGAGGCGTGTGCCGGACGATGTGCCCCTCCCGTGAGGTGGGGCACCGTCCGGCACGCGCGTCACGGCTCTGTCAGCCGGTGATTTTGTCCATCAGATGTGAGGGAAGCGGCTCGTACCGCAGGAAGACCCGCTGGAACGTCCCCGTCCCGTGCGACATGGATCTCAGATCGATCGAGTATCGCGTGATCTCCAGCTCGGGCACCTCGGCCCTGACCAGGGTGCGCCCGACGCCCACCGGCTCCGTGCCGAGCACACGGCCCCTGCGCGAGGACAGGTCGGACATCACCGCGCCGACGTAGTCGTCGGCGATCAGGATGGACACCTCGTCCACCGGTTCGAGCAGCAGCGTGGGCACCTTGGCCGCGGCCTCCTTCAGCGCGAGCGCCCCGGCGATCTGGAACGCCATGTCGGAGGAGTCGACCGAGTGGGCCTTGCCGTCGTACAGCGTGACCCGCAGGTCCACCATGGGATATCCGGCGAGCACGCCGCGCTGCATCTGGGTGCGGACCCCCTTCTCCACCGAGGGGATGAACTGGCGCGGCACCACACCGCCGACGATCTTGTCCACGAACTCGAAGCCGCCACCGGACGGCAGGGGCTCGACCTCCAGATGGCAGACGGCGAACTGGCCGTGGCCGCCGGTCTGCTTGACGTTGCGGCCCTGGGCCTGGCAGCTACCGCCGAAGGTCTCCCTCAGAGGCACCCGCAGCTCGGTCTTCTCCACCTCCACGCCGTGCCGCCTGCTCAGCCGGTCGAGGAGCACGTCGGTGTGGGCCTCGCCCATACACCACAGCACGAGCTGGCGGGTCTCGGGGTTGTTCTCCAGCCTGAGGGTGGGGTCCTCGGCGACCAGCCGCTGCAGCGCCTGGCTCAGCTTGTCGTCGTCGGCCTTGGACCTGGGCTGGATCGCCACGGGCAGCAGCGGCTCCGGCATGGTCCAGGCCTTCATCAGCAGCGGGTTCTCCCGGTCGGACAGGGTGTCACCGGTCTCCGCGCGAGACAGCTTGGCCACCGCCGCGATGTCCCCGGCCACGCACTTGGCGACCGTCCGCTGATGCTTGCCCAGCGGCGAGGAGAGCGCGCCGATGCGCTCGTCCACATCGTGGTCCTCGTGCCCCCGGTCGGACAGGCCGTGCCCCGAGACGTGCACCGTCATGTCCGGGCGCAGTGTGCCGGAGAAGACCCGCACCAGGCTGATCCTGCCCACGTACGGGTCGCTGGTGGTCTTGACGATCTCGGCGACCAGGGGACCCTCGGGGTCGCAGGTGATGCCGGAGACGGGTTCGCCGCCGATCGAGGTGATCTCGGGCATGGGGTGCTCGGGCGGCGAGGGGAACCCCTGGGTGATGAGCTCCAGGACCTCCAGGGCGCCCACGCCCGCCCCCGCGGCGAGCACGGGGTAGAAGCCGCCGCGCGCGACGGCCTTCTCCAGGTCCTCGATGAGGGCCTTGGTGTCGATCTCCTCGCCGGAGAGGTAGCGGTCCATCAGGGACTCGTCCTCGCTCTCCTGGATGATGCCCTCGATCAGGGCGCCCCGGTAGAGCTCGATCTGGTCGGCGTAGGCGGGGCCCGGGGAGTTCTCCGTCCGGGTGCCGGTCGCGTAGTTGTAGAAGCGCTGGCTCAGCAGACCGATCAGGCCGTTCACCTTGCCGTTGGTCACCACCGGCAGGTAGACCGGCGACACACCGTCGCCGAAGGCCTCCTGGCAGGCGGCGAGCGTGTCCTCGAAGTTCGCCCGCTGGTGGTCGATCTTGGTGATCACGACCGCGCGGGGCATCCCGACCGCCGCGCACTCGTCCCAGATCATCCTGGTCAGGCCGTCCACGCCCTCGACGGCCGAGACGACGAACAGCGCCGCGTCGGCCGCGCGCAGCCCGGCGCGCAGGTCACCGACGAAGTCGGCGTAGCCGGGGGTGTCCAGCAGATTGATCTTGATGTCGTTGTGGACCACGGGGGCCACGGTCAGGTTCACCGAGCGTTGCTGGCGCACCTCGACCTCGTCGAAGTCGCTCACGGTCGTGCCGTCCTCGACCCTGCCGAGCCGCTGGACGGTCCGGGTCGCGGCCAGCAGCGCCTCCACGAGCGTTGTCTTCCCGGAGCCGGAATGGCCGACCAGCACGACGTTTCGTATCATGTCCGGCCGGTCGGCCGCGGGTGCTCTCCCCGCGGCTCCCACTGCTCCGCCGGTTGCTCTTTCCGCCACATCGCCTCCCGCGTCGTTGCCGAAGGGGCCGCGCCCTGGTGGGGCCACACCCCCGGGGTCCGCTACCGAGCCCTCGCGGCCCTCGCGGCGCGTGGACGTCGGTCTGTTCACCAAATACCCATGTGGCGAATATCACAAGAGGGATGGGGCGATCCTCTTGCCGGCGGAAGACCTGATCGCTAAATAGAGGGGCCCTCTCCGCCGCCCTCGCCAACGCCGTTTCTCCGAGGCACGCCGCTCCCCACCGCCGACGCACGCGCGCGGGCCGGGTGGCCTACGATCGGAGCGCGATGCTGAAACTTCTGCGCCCCGCCGTTACCAGGCTCTTGACCCCGCTGGGCAGGACACTCACCCGCCACGGGATCGGCCCCAACGTGGTCACCGCCGTCGGCACGCTCGGCACCGTCGCCGCGGCCCTGTTCTTCTATCCGAGGGGCGAGCTGTTCGCCGGTACGGTGGTGATCACCTTTTTCGTGCTGGCCGACCTCCTCGACGGGGTCATGGCCAGGATGACGGGCACCGGAAGCACCTGGGGTGCCTTCCTCGACTCCACCCTGGACCGGGTCGGCGACGCCGGCATCTTCTCCGGGCTGGTGCTCTGGTTCGTCGTGAGCGAGCAGCGGGTGCTGGCGGGGGTGGCGCTCTTCTGCCTCGTCGCGGGGGCGGTGGTCTCCTACGTCAAGGCGAGGGCCGAGGCGTTGGGCATGACGTGCGACGTCGGCCTCGCCGAGCGGCCCGAGCGCCTGGTCGTGGGCCTGGTCTCCGCCGGCCTGGGCGGTCTGGGCGTGCCCTACGTCCTCGCCGCGGGACTCTGGCTGCTCGCCGCCGCCAGCGCGGTGACGGTCGGCCAGCGCCTGCTGCACGTGCGCCGCCAGGCCGTTTCCATCTCGCCACGGACCCTCCGCTGATCGGAAAGAGCGATGACCGACAAGCCCTCCCCCAAGGATCGTCTCGTCGCGGCGGCGTTCGGCGCCGGCTGGACGATCGTGCCCCGCCTGCCGGAGAGACTCACCGCCTGGGCCTTCCGCGCGGCCGCCGACCGGGTGTGGAGGCGTCGCGGGAAGTCGGTGCTCAGGCTTGAGGCCAACCTCGCGAGGGTCAAGGGCACCTCGCCGGACGACCCGGCGATCCGGGCGCTCAGCCGCGACGGCATGCGCTCCTACTTCCGCTACTTCCACGAGGTGTTCCGGCTGCCCTCGATGCCCGTCGAGGAGCTCGTCGCCCGCATGCGGGTGGAGGGGGCCGAGCCCGTCTACGACAACCTCGCCAGGGGACGCGGCGTGGTCATGGCCCTGCCGCACATGGGCAACTGGGACCAGGCGGGCGCCTGGTTCGCCGGTACGGGCCACCCCTTCACCACGGTCGCCGAGCGGCTCAAGCCCGAGTCGCTGTTCCACCGCTACACGGCCTTCCGCGAAGGGCTCGGCATGGAGGTGCTGCCGCTCACCGGCGGCGAGGGCCACACCTTCGGCGTCCTGGCGCAGCGGCTGCGCGCCGGTCTGCCGGTCGCCCTTCCCGCCGAGCGCGACCTGACCGCGAAGGGGGTCGAGGTGCAGTTCTTCGGCGCGGCCACGCGGATGCCCGCCGGTCCCGGCCTGCTGGCCGTGCACACCGGGGCCGCCCTCATCCCGGCGATCCTCTACTTCGAGAAGGACGGCTGGGGGCTGCGGTTCCACGAGGAGATCGCGGTCCCGGCCGAGGGCAGCAGGAAGGAGAAGGTGGCCGTCATGATGCAGAGCCTCGCCACCGTCTTCGAGAAGGGCATCGCCGAGCACCCCGAAGACTGGCACATGCTCCAGCGCCTCTGGCTTGAGGACCTGGAGCCGAGGAAGGCCCGGACATGAGGATCGGCATCGTCTGCCCCTACACCTGGGACGTGCCGGGCGGCGTCCAGGTGCACATCCGCGACCTGGCCGAGGCGCTCCTGGCCGACGGCCACCACGTCTCGGTGATCTCCCCGGCCGCGGAGAACGCCGAGCTTCCTCCGTACGTGGTCTCGGCGGGCCGTGCCATCCCCGTGCCCTTCAACGGGTCGGTGGCCAGGATGTCGTTCGGCTTCCTGTCGGCGAACCGGGTGCGCCGCTGGGTGCGCGAGGGCCGCTTCGACGTGCTGCACGTGCACGAACCGGCGATCCCCTCGCTGGGCCTGCTCGCCTGCTGGGTGGCGAGGGGGCCGATCGTGGCCACCTTCCACGCCTCGTACGGCAACTCCCGCTCCTTCTCGGTGGGGGTCCCGGTCATCATGAGCGCGCTGGAGAAGATCGGTGGCAGGATCGCCGTCTCCGACGCCGCCAGGAAGACCCTGGTCGAGTTCATGGGCGGTGACGCCGTGCTCATCCCCAACGGGGTGACGGTGAGCCGCTACACCGAGGGCGAGCGGCTCACCGGCTGGGACGAGGGCGAGGTGATCGGCTTCCTCGGCCGGATGGACGAGCCGCGCAAGGGGCTGCCGGTGCTGCTGGAGGCGTTCGCCCTGCTCGCCGCCGAGCGACCGTCGCTGCGCCTGCTCCTGGCGGGACCCGGTGACGCCGACGAGGTGCTGGAGCGGGTCCCCGCCGCCTTCCACGACCGGATCGGCCTGCTGGGCATGGTCAGCGAGGAGGACAAGGTGCGCGCCTACCACACCGTCGACGTCTTCTGCGCGCCCAACCTGGGCGGTGAGAGCTTCGGCATCGTGCTGACCGAGGCGATGTCGGCGGGCGCGGCGATCCTGGCGAGCGACATCCCGGCTTTCCGCAAGGTGCTCGACGACGGCGAGGCGGGGGCGTTGTTCGAGACGGGCGACGCCGCGTCGCTCGCCCGCGAGGCCGCCGCGCTGCTCGACGATCCCGAGCGCCGGGCCAGGCTGTCGCGGGCCGCCGGCCACGCCGTGCGCAAGTACGACTGGTCGACGGTCGCCCGCGACGTCCTGCGGGTCTACGAGACCGTGGCGAGCACGGCCGGGGTCGAGGAGGACGCGGTGACAGGGCCGGTGGAGGGCCCGGAGGAGAGCGCCGCGGAGGGCGTCACGGAAGGCGTGGGCGCGGGCGCGGCCGGGGGTAAGCCGGCGGGTGCGCCGGCCGAGGGGAACAACGCGCTGTGACGACGATCACGCTGATCCTGGTGGTGGGCGCGATCGTGGTGCTCCTCGCCGTCTACATCTCCTGGCGGGCGGGGCGGCTCGACCGGCTGCACATCCGGCTGGAGCTGGCCCGCGAGTCCCTGGACGCCGCCCTGGTACGGCGGACCGCCGTCAGCCTGGAGCTGGCGGCCTCCCGGCTGCTGGACCCGGCGACGAGCCTGGTGCTGGCCGCGGCCGCCCACGAGGCCCGTACGGCGGGTCCCGAGGAGCGCGAGCACGCCGAGAGCGACCTGTCGCGCGCCCTGCGCGCCGTCGTCGACCAGGAGCGTTTCCGCGACCGGCTGGCCGACACCCCGGCCGGATCGGAGCTGCTGGAGGAGCTGGACACCGCGGTGGCGAAGGTCCTGTACTCCCGGCGGTTCTACAACAACGCGGTGAGCGTCACCCGGGCGGCGCAGCGCCGCTGGCTGGCCCGCACGCTGCGGCTGGCGGGGCACACCGAGTATCCGAGTTTCTTCGAGATCGACGACGTGCCCCCGAAGGCCCTGGCCGCCGAATAGGGATAAAGATGCCAAATAGGGATAAATAAGGCGTGCGTAACTGGAGTATCTGGCAAGTCGGACACCGGTAAGCTCTTGGCGATTCTTGACCAAGTGATCGAATGACCGAGTGGCCGACTTGAGGAGATGAGCTGTGCGGGTGTCCCGGATGATCGCCGTCACGCTGGCGGGAGTCGCAGTCCTTGCCCCGGCCGCGGCCTGTTCCTCCGACAGGCCGGCCTCGCCGGGGAGTCCCGCGGGCGCGACGGACGAGCCGAGCGCGGACCCGACCCCCACGCCGGAGCCGACGCACCCCTTCACCGGCCTGCCCGGCGCGGCCCGCAGGGCGGTGCTCGCGGTGAAGATCGAGAACACCGCGGCGGGCAAGCCGCAGCTCGGCCTGAAAAGCGCCGACATCGTCTACGTCGAGCAGGTCGAGGCGGGCCTGACCCGGCTGATGGCGATCTTCTCCTCGAAGATCCCGGCCAAGGTCGGCCCGGTCCGCAGCGCCCGCATCTCCGACCTGCACATCGTCCCGCAGTTCGGCAGGCCCGCCTTCGCCTACTCGGGCGCGCAGACCAAGATGCTCCCCTTCATCGCCGAGGCCCCGCTCTTCGACGTCTCCGACAGCAGGCAGCCGAACGCGTACTTCCGCCAGCCGGGACGCTTCGCCCCCTACAACCTGTTCGCCAACACCAGGGAACTGCTGGCCGGGGCACCCAGGGCGAGCAAGGCCAAGGACATCGGGTTCACCTTCGGCGAAGCCCCCGAGAGCGGTGTGTCGCGCAAGACGTACAGCGTGAAGTACCCGGCGGCGCGCTTCACCTTCGGCTGGTCGGAGACGGCGGGCAAGTGGCTGATCTGGCAGGACGGCAAGAAGAACATGGCGGACGAGGGGGGCCAGCTCGGCGCGCCCACGATCGTCGTGCAGTACACCAAGACGGAGCGCTCGCAGTTCCACGACAAGAACCAGAGTTACACCCCGCTGGTGCACAGCACGGGCAAGGGCAGGGCGATCGTGCTCCGCGACGGACAGGCGTTCAAGGCCCGCTGGTCGCGGCCCGACGAGAAGGACGGCACGGTCTTCACCACCGAGACGGGCGAGCCGATGAACTTCGCCCCCGGACAGGTCTGGATCGTGCTCGCCTCCGCCAAACCCGTCATTCCCTGACAAGTAACCTCTACATACTGTCCGAGAAGATCACCCAAAGGCGACAGGGCGTCGTGTAAGGGGGCAGGCCGCCAGCGCCTACGATGGAAGGCGTACCGGCCGTCCCCAGACGGCCAGTGATCCGCAGCCAGCCGTCGTGAGGTAGAAGACCGTGTCCAGCAGCACGCCCGAAGTCAGCGAGACCACCGTGACCGGAACCGCCCGGGTCAAGCGCGGCATGGCAGAGATGCTCAAGGGCGGCGTCATCATGGACGTCGTCAACGCCGAGCAGGCCAAGATCGCCGAAGACGCCGGTGCCGTCGCCGTCATGGCCCTTGAGCGGGTGCCCGCCGACATCCGCGCCCAGGGTGGCGTCTCCCGGATGAGCGACCCCGACATGATCGACGGCATCATCGCAGCCGTCTCGATCCCGGTCATGGCCAAAGCCCGCATCGGCCACTTCGTCGAGGCCCAGGTGCTCCAGTCGCTCGGCGTCGACTACATCGACGAGTCCGAGGTGCTCACCCCCGCCGACTACGCCAACCACATCGACAAGTGGCAGTTCACCGTGCCCTTCGTCTGCGGCGCGACCAACCTGGGTGAGGCGCTGCGTCGCCTCACCGAGGGCGCGGCGATGATCCGCTCCAAGGGCGAGGCCGGCACCGGCGACGTCTCCAACGCGACCACCCACATGCGCAAGATCAGGGGTGAGATCAAGCGGCTGGGCTCGCTGCCCCAGGACGAGCTCTACGTCGCCGCCAAGGAGCTCCAGGCGCCGTACGAGCTGGTCGCCGAGGTCGCCAGGACCGGCAAGCTGCCGGTCGTGCTGTTCACCGCCGGCGGCATCGCCACCCCGGCCGACGCGGCGATGATGATGCAGCTCGGCGCGGAGGGCGTGTTCGTCGGCTCGGGCATCTTCAAGTCCGGCAACCCCGCCGAGCGCGCCTCCGCGATCGTCAAGGCCACCACCTTCTACGACGACCCCGACGTCATCGCGAAGGTCTCCCGGGGCCTGGGCGAGGCGATGGTCGGCATCAACGTCGACGACATCCCGGCCCCGCACCGGCTGGCCGAGCGCGGCTGGTAGGGCGGGCGAGGGCTTTCGAGGGGGCGCGGAAGGCCCTCGGGGAGCCCGGGGAAACTCAGGAAAAGGGTGATCTTCGTCAGGAAGGTCGCCCTTTCCTCGTGGGAGGGCGACCTCGCGGTCGACCGCTCCGCGATCTCGCCCCGAGGAGCACGGCGCCGCCGCCGGGAACGGGCCGGGCTGCCGCCAGGGCCCGGATCCCCGTGCCGGGCCGGAGCGCGAACCGGTTTGGGGTCGCCCGAGGGGTGGCCATACGCTGAGGGGGCACTCCACGCGCACGGGAAGGACCATCGGTGACCATCGCCCCCACGATCGGCGTGTTCGCGCTGCAAGGAGACGTGCGCGAGCACATCCGCTCCCTGGAGGCGGCGGGCGCGCGAGCGGTCACCGTACGGCGCCCCCACGAGCTGGAGGCGGTCGACGGCCTCGTCATCCCGGGCGGCGAGTCCACCACGATGTGGAAACTCGCCGAGATCTTCGAACTGCTCGAACCGCTCCGGATGCGGATCAAGGCGGGGATGCCCGCCTACGGCTCCTGCGCCGGGATGATCATGCTGGCCGACCGGATCGAGGGCGGGATCGAAGGCCAGCAGACGATCGGAGGCATCGACATGGTCGTCCGCCGCAACGCCTTCGGACGCCAGGTCGACTCCTTCGAGGCCGACATCGACTTCGCGGGTCGCGGCATCACGCGGGCCGTCTTCATCCGCGCTCCCTGGGTGGAGTCCGTGGGTTCGGAGGTCGAAGTGCTGGCGCTGGCCGAACCTGGGGATAGGATCGTCGCGGTCCGTCAAGGACCGTTGCTCGCCACGTCCTTCCACCCGGAACTTACCGGGGATGTCGGTGTGCATTCATATTTCACTGAGATGGTGAGGGAGCTCTAGGCGATGTCCGGCCACTCCAAATGGGCGACGACGAAGCACAAGAAGGCCGCGCTCGACTCCAAGCGCGGCAAGCTGTTCGCCAAGCTCATCAAGAACATCGAGGTCGCGGCTCGGACGGGCGGACCCGATCCGGACGGCAACCCGACGCTGTACGACGCCATCACCAAGGCGCGCAAGAACTCGGTCCCGATCGACAACATCGAGCGTGCCCGCAAGCGCGGCGGTGGTCTTGAGGCCGGTGGCGCCGACTGGCAGACCATCATGTACGAGGGCTACGCCCCCGGCGGCGTCGCGGTGCTGATCGAGTGCCTCACCGACAACCGCAACCGCGCCGCCTCCGAGGTCCGCGTCGCGCTGACCCGCAACGGCGGCTCGCTGGCCGACCCCGGCTCGGTGTCCTACATGTTCAACCGCAAGGGCGTCGTGCTCGTCCCCAAGGGTGAGCTGGCCGAGGACGACGTGCTGGTCGCGGTCCTCGACGCGGGCGCCGAGGAGGTCAACGACCTGGGCGACCAGTTCGAGGTCGTCTCGGAGGCGACCGACCTCGTTCCGGTCCGCAAGGCCCTGCAGGAGGCCGGGATCGACTACGACTCGGCCGAGTCCAGCTTCATGCCGACGCTGAACGTCCCGCTGGACGAGGAGGGCGCCCGCAAGGTCTTCAGGCTGATCGACGCCCTTGAGGACAGCGACGACGTGCAGAACGTCTGGGCCAACTTCGACGTCTCCGACGAGGTCATGGAGAAGCTCGACGCGTAGTCCGGGCATTCGGACCTCGCACTGCCCTTGAGGTTTGTCCGTGTGGTCCAGGGCAGATCACGCGGACAATGGGCAATCCTGACCTCATCTTCGCGGTGGCGGGCGTCGCCGCGCTGCTCGCGGCCGCACTGCCGCGCGTTCTCAACCGCCGCCCCTTCTCGCTGCCCCTCGCCTGCCTGATGGTCGGTCTGCTCCTCTACGTCCTGCCCCTGGAGCTGCCCGATCCCGATCCGGTGGTCCACCGGACACTGGTCGAGCACGTCACCGAGATCTGCGTGCTGGTCTCGCTCATGGGCGCGGGGCTGGCCATCAACCGGCCCTTCGGGCGGCGCGGCTGGTCCTCGACCTGGCGCCTGCTCGGGTGGACGCTCCCGCTCACCGTCCTGGCCGTGGCCGCCGCCGCGTACGGCCTGCTCGGCTGGCCCCCCGCGGCGGCGTTGCTGCTGGGCGCGGTGCTCGCGCCGACCGACCCGGTACTCGCCTCCGACGTGCAGGTCGGCGAGCCCGTCGACTCGGAGAAGGCCGACGACGAGGTCCGTTTCGCCCTCACCTCCGAGGCGGGCCTCAACGACGGCCTGGCCTTCCCCCTGGTGTACGCAGCGATCATGCTGGCCGTCAGCGGGGGTAGCGGCTGGATCGGCGAGTGGGCGCTGGTGGACCTGCTCTACCGGTGCGTCGTGGGTGTGGTGTGCGGCCTGATGATCGGCAAAGGGCTGGGGCGGCTGTTCTTCCGCGCCGAGAAGCCCGACCTGCGGCTGGCCGAGCACCGCGACGGCTTCGTGGCGCTGGCCGCGACGTTCCTCGCCTACGGCCTCACCGAGCTGGTGCACGGGTACGGCTTCATCGCGGTGTTCGTGACCGCCTGCACCATCAGGGCGGCCGAGCGCAGCCACGGCTACAACGGGGTGCTGCACGGCTTCATAGAGCAGATCGAGCGGCTGTTCACCGCCTGGCTGCTCCTGCTGCTCGGAGGCTTCGTCGCGGTGGGAGGCCTGGCCGCGCTCACCTGGCGGGGCGCCGCGGTCGGCCTGTTGCTGCTGCTCGTCATCCGGCCGCTGCTTGGGTGGCTCGCCCTGCTGAGGGGCAGGGCGGGACCGCGCGAGCGCGTCGTGGCGGCGTTCTTCGGCGTCCGCGGCATCGGCTCGTTGTTCTACCTCGCCTACGCCCTCGGCCAGGCCGACTTCGGCGTGCCCGCCGAGGAGATCTGGGCCGTGGTCGCCTTCACCGCGGTGGCCTCCCTGGTGATCCACGGAATCTCGGCCTCGCCGGTGATGAACCGCCTTGACCTTCTGCGCGACAGGGAGGGGGACGACCGTGACGGCGAACTCGCCCCCCGGCGCCTGTGAGACAGGTCCACCAGAGCCGGTGAGCCCGCCTTTCGGCGGGCCGTGGGAGAGCCGTGCGCGGGGTGCTCTCACGCGGTAGAGTCTGCCACCGAACAGATGTTCGGCGAGCGGAGGCGTGTCGGTGCGATTGCCCGAGTTGCGGGTGATGGGGGTTGATCCGGGGCTTACCCGATGCGGGCTCGGTGCCGTCGAGGGGCGGCCCGGCGCACCGCTGAGCCTGATCAAAGTGGGGGTCGTCCGCACTCCCGCCGACGACGAGATCGGCGCCCGGCTGGTGGCGATCGAGGCGGGCATCGAGCGGTGGCTCGACGAGATCCGGCCCGACGCGGTGGCCGTGGAGCGGGTCTTCGCCCAGCACAACCTCAGGACCGTGATGGGCACCGCCCAGGCCTCCGCCGTCGCGATCCTGTGCGCCTCCCGCAGGGGCCTGCCGGTCGCGCTGCACACGCCGTCCGAGGTCAAGGCCGCTATCACCGGCAGCGGCACGGCCGACAAGCAACAGGTCGGCACGATGGTGACCCGCCTGCTGCGGCTGGACGCGATGCCCAAGCCCGCCGACGCGGCCGACGCGCTCGCCCTCGCGATCTGCCACGTGTGGCGGGGCGGGGCACAGAGCAGGCTGGCCGAGGCCGCCGCGAGGGCCGCGAGCGGCCCCGGCACGACCCCCGCCGCCTACTTCCGAGGCCGTGGCAGGGCCGGACACCCGAGAGGAACCGCGAAGTGATCGCCTCGGTGCGAGGACAGGTGACCGCGATCGCGCCCGACGGTGCGGTCGTCGAGGTCGGCGGGGTGGGAGTCCTCGTGCACTGCACGCCGGGCACGCTGGCGACGCTCAGGATGGGGGAGGAGACCAGGCTGGCCACCTCGCTGGTGGTCCGCGAGGAGTCGCTGACGCTGTTCGGCTTCGCCACCGAGGACGAGCGCGGCACGTTCGAGATGTTGCAGACGGCGAGCGGGGTCGGTCCCAAGGTCGCCCTCGCGATGCTGGCCGTGCACACTCCCAACGCGCTCCGGGTGGCCGTGGCCTCCGCCGACGTCAAGGCGCTGACCAGGGTTCCCGGGGTGGGGCCGAAAGGTGCCCAGCGGATCATCGTCGACCTCAAGAACAAGCTCGGCACCCCCGAGGAGGCCGTCAACGCCGCGCTCGACGGCCGGGCCGTCGCCCCCGCCTGGCGCGGCCAGGTCCACTCGGGGCTGGTCGGTCTGGGCTACTCGGCGCGAGACGCCGACGAGGCCGTCGCCGCCGTCGAGCCCCAGGCCGACGCCGAAATGGCCGAGGGGCGCACCCCCCAGGTGGCGCCCCTGCTCAAGGCCGCCCTCCGCGCGCTGAGCGTGCGGTGAGCGGTTCGGTTGGTCCCGCCGTACGGCGGGATGAGGGAGGGGTGGCGTGAGTTCCGACCGTGACCTGGTGTCGCCGGACGCCGAGGGCGACGAGAGACACATCGAGGCGGCGCTGCGGCCCAAGCGGCTGGCGGAGTTCATCGGCCAGGCACGGGTGCGCGAGCAGCTGTCACTGGTGTTGCAGAGCGCGCTGCGACGCAACAGGCCGCCGGACCACGTGCTGATGAGCGGCGGTCCCGGACTGGGCAAGACGACCCTCTCCATGATCATCGCGACCGAGCTCTCCGTGCCCCTCCGGATCACCTCCGGGCCCGCGCTGGAGCGGGCCGGCGATCTCGCGGCGATTCTGTCGACCCTCTCGGAGGGCGAGGTCCTGTTCATCGACGAGATCCATCGCATGGCCAGGCCCGCCGAGGAGATGCTCTACCTCGCGATGGAGGACTTCCGCGTCGACATCGTGGTGGGCAAGGGGCCTGGGGCGACCGCGATCCCCCTGGAGATCGCCCCGTTCACCCTGGTCGGGGCCACCACCCGGGCCGGCATGCTCCCCGCGCCGCTGCGCGACCGCTTCGGCTTCGTCGCGCACATGGACTTCTACGGGGTCGCCGAGCTGGAGGAGGTGCTGCACCGCTCCGCACGCCTGCTGGGCGTCACGCTCCCCGGCGACGCCGCCCGCGAGATCGCCGGCCGTTCCCGGGGCACCCCCCGCATCGCCAACCGGCTGCTGCGCAGGGTCCGCGACTTCGCCGAGGTACGCGCCGAAGGCATGGTCACCCGCGATGTCGCCTCCGCCGCGCTCAACCTCTACGAGGTCGACGCCGAAGGACTCGACCGGCTCGACCGGGCGGTGCTCGGAGCGCTGCTGCGCAAGTTCGGCGGCGGGCCGGTGGGGCTGTCGACGCTGGCGGTGGCCGTGGGGGAGGAGCCGGAGACGGTCGAGGTGGTCGCCGAGCCGTTCCTGGTGCGCCAGGGGCTCCTGGCCCGCACCCCCCGCGGCCGGGTCGCGACCGCGGCCGCCTGGGTTCACCTGGGAATGGTTCCCCCGCCCGACGCCTTCGGGGCCTCGTTTCTCGTCGATCTTGAGGATGATCCCGGGCAAATCTAACGTTAGAAGTCGGTAGGGAAGTCGTACAGGATTGATCACGGAACGGTGACAACTGTATCGAAATGGGAACTTCCCTGCGAGCCAAATCGTGACTTCGTTGCCGCGCTCTTAACAGCTCGCCTAAACTCCGAGCCTTGGCTGGCTGTGTAGGCTGACGTGCTGAACGGCGTGGTCGTATGGACGTCCGGTTCTCGCCGGTCAATCTTCAAGAAAAGGAACGGCCTGTGGACGGCAACTATTCAAGCCTGATCATGATCGCTCTCATGGTCGTGGTGTTCTACTTCCTGCTTATCCGGCCGCAGCGCAAGCGGCAGCAGGAGCAGATCAAGATGCAGAACAGTCTCGCGCCGGGCACCGGTGTCATGACCACGACGGGTCTCTTCGGGACCGTGGTGGCCATCGACGCCGACGACGTGATCCTGGAGATCGCCCCCGGTGTGGAGACCCGCTGGATCAAGGCGGCGATCGGCCGTGTCCTGGTTCCCGTTGACGAAGCGGAGGAGGAGAATACCAAGGCCGCCGACCACGATTTCGCGGAGACGGCGGAACAGCAGGGTGCAGACCACGACACGACAAGCAAGAAGCCGTGAGTGGCCTCACCTCCAACCCCCTATAACCGAAAGAACTGACGACCAGTGGCCCGACCGACCAGCGGCCAGAGCAGACCGGGGCGCATGCTCCTGTTGCTTCTGGCGATTATTCTCGCCATGGGCGGGGTGATGCTCCTCAACAAGGCGTATACGCCGGAGTATGGCCTCGATCTCGCCGGCGGCACGACCGTGACGCTTCAGCCCATCACGCCGAACGGGAACGCCCCCTCGCAGGAGAGCCTCGACCTCGCCGTGAACATCATCCGTGAGCGGGTGAACGGCAGCGGCATCTCCGACGCCGAGGTCGCCAAATCCGGTGACAACATCGTCATCTCTGTTCCCGGAGCAGGCCAGGAGGAAGTCGTCAAGCTGGTCGGCACCACTGCGGAGCTGAGGTTCCGCCAAGTGCTGGCGATCGGGCCCGGGTCGCCTCCGCCCCCGGGGCAGCTCTCCACCGAGGCGCCGACACCGGCGCCGTCTCCTGCGAGCACCGAATCCGGGCGCAAGGGGTCCAAGGAGCCCAAGCCCGCCGAGTCGGCGACTCCGAAGCCCGACGCGACCGCCGCGCCCGACACGGGCGCCTCACCGGCCGGCCGCGCCCTGTCGTCGGCGCTCACCAACCCGAGCCCCGGCGCCACTTCCGCACCCTCCGCCGAGCCGAGCGGTGACAAGCCCGCCAAGCCCGCCAAGCCCGACGCGAGCGCCGCGCCCAAGACCGACGCCGTGCCGACGGTTCCGCCGACGGCGGCCGACGACCCGATGGCGGGCGTCGACCCCGCGGGGATCGACCCGGAGGTGCTCAAGCAGTTCCAGGCACTCGACTGCGCCAAGGACGCGGGCCGCGGCGCCCAGGACGCGCCGGACAAGCAGTACGTGGGCTGCAGCCAGGAGGGTGACACCAAGTTCGTGCTGGAGAAGGCCGCCGTGACCGGCACCTCGATCGACAGCGCGTCCGCCGGCGTCGACCAGACCACCGGTGAGTGGCTCGTCCAGCTCTCCTTCAAGGGCCAGGGGCCCGACCAGTGGTCGAAGGTCACCACCACCGCCTTCAACTCGCAGGCCCCCCGCAACCAGGTCGCCATGGTCCTCGACGGTGTGATCATCTCCGCGCCCGTCATCCAGGAGCCCATCACCGGCGGCCGGGCGCAGATCTCCGGCAGCTTCACCCAGGTGACGGCCGACGAGCTGGCCAACCAGCTCAAGTACGGCGCGCTGCCGCTGAAGTTCGAGAAGAGTTCCATCGAGGAGGTCTCCTCCACGCTGGGCGCCGACCAGTTGCGCGGCGGTCTCATCGCGGGCGCGATCGGCCTCCTGCTGGTCGTGATCTACTCGATGCTCTACTACCGGGGTCTGGGCGTCGTATCGGTGCTGAGCCTCCTGGTGGCCACGATCCTGACCTACCAGTCCGTCGTGCTGCTCGGCGCGTTCGCGGGCTTCCGCCTCTCGTTGCCGCACGTCATCGGACTGATCGTCTCGATCGGTATCACCGCGGACTCGTTCATCGTCTACTTCGAACGCATCCGCGACGAGATGAAGGAGGGCCGGCGCTCGCTGCGCACGGCCATCGAGGTCGCCTGGGTCCGCGCCCGGCGCACGATCCTCATCGCCGACGCCGTCATGTTCATCGCCGCCGTGGTGCTCTACTTCCTGGCGGTCGGAGGCGTCGCCGGCTTCGCCTTCGCCATGGGCCTGACCACGCTCATCGACATCGCGGTGGTGTTCATGTTCACCAAGCCGTTCGTCGCGATGCTGGCCAAGATGAAGTTCTTCGCCAAGGGGCACAAGCTCTCCGGGCTCGACGCCGAGCGCATGAGCGAGACCACCGTCGCACCCAAGACCCTTCCGCAGGAGGCCTGATGTCCGGCATCGCGCGCCGGCTGTACCGGGGTGAAATCGACGTCGACTTCGTCGGCCGTCAGAAACTCTGGTACTCCCTCTCCGCAGTCCTGCTGTTGGTCTCCATCGCCGGTCTGGTCGTCAACGGCCTCAACCTGGGCGTGGAGTTCAAGGGCGGGTCGGTCTTCTCCTTCAAGGCCCCGACCGCCAACATCGAGCAGGTGCGAGCCACGTTCGCCGAGGCCGGCGCACACCAGGTCATCGCGCAGACGACCCAGAACGGCTGGCGGGTCACCACCGAGAGCCTCCCCGCCGAGCAGGTCACCGCGGTCCAGAAGGCGGTGGCCACCGAGTTCAAGATGCCGCCGGCCCAGGTCAACCTGCAGGTCATCGGTGCCTCGTGGGGCGGCCAGGTGGCCAACAAGGCCATCATCGGACTGATCGTCTTCATGTTGGCGATCATCCTGTACCTGACGCTGGCCTTCGAGTGGAAGATGGCGCTCGCCGCCGTCGTGGCGCTGCTGCACGACCTGGTGATCACCGCCGGTGTCTACGCCTGGTCCAACTTCGAGGTCACCCCGGCGACCCTGCTGGGCTTCCTCACGATCCTCGGATACTCGCTGTACGACGCCGTCGTCGTCTTCGACATGATCAAGGAGGTCACCGCCAAGCTGGGCACGACCTCCAAGCTGACCTACACCGAGGCCGCCAACAACGCGCTGAACCACACGCTGATCCGGTCGCTGAACACCACCCTGGTGGCGATCCTGCCGGTCGCGGCGATCCTCTTCATCGGCACCACGCTGTTCGGTGCGGGGACGTTGAAGGACCTGTCGCTGGCCCTGTTCGTCGGCATGCTCGTCGGCACCTACTCCTCGCTGTGTGTCGCGACACCGCTGCTGGTCACGCTCAAGGAGCGCGAGCCGCGCTACCAGGCGCTCGCCCGCAGGATCGCCTCCCACGGCGGAAGTTCCGGGATCAAGACGGTGCGTCAGCCGGTCACCGCCTCGGCCGCGGGCGGAGCCGGCCCCGCCGCCGGCAAGCGGAAGAAGAAGTAAGCACGGGCATGTCCGCGCCTCCGCTCCCCTCGCAGGGAGCGGAGGCGTTTTCCTTCCCCTCCGCGACCCTCCGCCACCCTTCCGATACCCCCGGTCCCTTCCGCTCTCCCCGGACCTTGCGACACTCACCGACATGACCCCCGCCGACACGCCGGACCCCGGCGTCTTCCGCCCCGAGACCTCCACAGGAGCGCCGCCCATGACCGAACTGAGCAGCCTGATCCTCGACCGTATCCGCGACGTGCCCGACTATCCGCAGCCCGGGGTGCTGTTCAAGGACATCACCCCCCTGCTCGGCGACCCGGTGGCGTTCACCGCGGTGACCGAGGAGCTGGCAGGGCTGTACGAGGTGGACAAGATCGTCGGCATCGAGGCGCGGGGGTTCATCCTGGCGGCCCCGGTCGCCGTCCGGGCGGGCGCGGGCTTCGTCCCGGTACGGAAGAAAGGCAAACTGCCCTCTGAGACGCTGGAGGCGTCCTACGATCTGGAGTACGGCTCCGCCGTCATCGAGGTTCACCGAGACGCCTTCGCCCCCCAGGAGCGTGTTCTCATCGTCGACGACGTGCTCGCCACGGGAGGTACGGCGTGCGCGACGGTGGAGCTGGTCCGCAGGGCGGGCGCCGACGTCGTCGCCATCGCCGTGCTCATGGAACTGGCCTTCCTCAAGGGCCGGGAGCGTCTGACCGACGTGGAGGTGCACTCCCTCGTCGTCGTCTGATCGCCCCTGCGGACGAAAGCACACAACCCGGTCTGGATACACTGAGGGATCTGGACTCGAACGTAAGGAGTCTGCGTGCCCCGCGATGTGGTCGTCCCCGACGTGACAGCCGACGGCGGCGGTCCCGAGACGGCCGTCCCAACAGGCGATGCCGGTTCCGCCATGTCCGGAGCCGCCGAGGAGAAGCCGGCGGTAAGGCGAAGGCTCGCACGTCTTGGGGGGCAATGGGGTGGCGGCATGAATCCGGTCCTGGAGCCGCTGTTCCGTACGGTCCGCGCGACCCACCCGAAGGCGGACCTGCGGCTCATCGAGCGCGCCTACGATGTGGCGGCCTACCACCACCGCGACCAGAAGCGTAAGAGCGGTGACCCGTACATCACCCACCCGCTGGCGGTGGCCACGATCCTGGCCGAGCTCGGCACCGACGACGAGACGCTGTGCGCGGCGCTGCTGCACGACACCGTCGAGGACACCGCCTACAGCCTGGACGAGCTGCGTTCGGACTTCGGCGACAACATCGCGCTGCTGGTCGACGGCGTCACCAAGCTCGACAAGGTCAAGTTCGGCGCCGCGGCCGAGGCCGAGACCGTGCGCAAGATGGTCGTGGCGATGTCGCGCGACATCCGGGTGCTGGTGATCAAGCTCGCCGACCGGCTGCACAACATGCGCACCATGCGTTACCTGCCCGAGCACAAGCGGCACCAGAAGTCGCGGGAGACGCTGGAGATCTTCGCGCCGCTCGCCCACCGGCTGGGCATGAACACCATCAAGTGGGAGCTGGAGGACCTCGCGTTCGCCATGCTCTACCCCAAGCGGTACGACGAGATCGCCCGGATGGTGTCGGAGCGGGCCCCGCGCAGGGACCTGTTCCTGCAGGAGGTCATCGAGAAGGTCTCCAGCGACCTGCGCGACGCCAAGATCCGTGCGGCCGTCAAGGGACGCCCCAAGCACTACTACTCCGTTTACCAGAAGATGATCGCCAGGGACGTCGCCTTCGACGACATCTACGACCTGGTGGGCATCCGGGTGCTGGTCGACTCGGTCCGCGACTGCTACGCGGCGCTCGGCACGATCCACGCGCGATGGAACCCGGTCCCCGGCCGGTTCAAGGACTACATCGCGATGCCCAAGTTCAACATGTACCAGTCGTTGCACACCACGGTCATCGGCCCCGAGGGCAAGCCGGTGGAGCTGCAGATCCGCACCCACGGCATGCACCACAGGGCCGAGTACGGCGTGGCGGCGCACTGGAAGTACAAGGAGGACATGACCGTCTCGGGTCCTCCCGGGAAGCTGAAGCCCGCCAGCGACATGGCATGGCTGCGCCAGCTTCTCGACTGGCAGAAGGAGACCGCCGACCCGGGGGAGTTCCTGGAGTCGCTCAGGTTCGACCTGTCGGTCTCGGAGGTCTACGTCTTCACCCCCAGGGGCCAGGTCATCGCCCTGCCGGAGAACGCGACGCCCGTCGACTTCGCCTACGCCGTGCACACGGAGGTCGGCCACCGCTGCATCGGGGCGAGGGTGAACGGCCGTCTGGTGCCCCTGGAGTCACGCCTGGGCAACGGCGACACCGTGGAGATCTTCACCTCCAAGTCGCCGGACGCGGGTCCCTCGCGCGACTGGCTGAAGTTCGTCAAGTCCGGCCGGGCCCGCAACAAGATCCGGCAGTGGTTCTCCAAGGAGCGCCGCGAGACCGCGATCGAGGCGGGCAAGGAGGCGATCGGCCGCGCGATGCGCAAGCAGGGCCTGCCGTTGCAGCGCCTGATGTCCGGAGAGTCCCTCCTCGCCCTCGCCAGAGACCTGCGCTATCCGGACGTCTCCGCGCTCTACGCGGCCGTCGGTGAGGGCCATGTGGCCGCGCAGGCGGTCGTGCAGAAGCTCGTGACGTCCATCGGGGGGGCGGAGGGCGCCGAGGACGACCTCGCCGAGACCTCCGTGCCGACCAAGCTGCGCGGGCGCCCCCGCGGCAGCGGCGGCGCGGGCGTGGTCGTCGCGGGTGACTCCGACGTCTGGGTGCGCCTCTCGCGATGCTGCACACCCGTACCCGGTGACGAGATCGTTGGTTTCGTCACCCGTGGGCACGGGGTGTCGGTGCACCGTACGAACTGTCCCAACATGGACCAGCTCCAGTCCGAGCCCGACCGCCTGGTGGAGGTCGCCTGGTCCGCCGCCGACGACTCGGTGTTCCTGGTCGCGCTGCAGGTCGAGGCGCTCGACCGGCCACGCCTGCTCTCCGATGTGACCCGCACCCTCTCCGACCAGCACGTCAACATCCTGTCGGCGTCGGTGACGACGTCCAGGGACAGGGTGGCGATCAGCAAGTTCACCTTCGAGATGGGCGACCCCAAGCATCTGGGGCACGTCCTGAAGGCCGTCCGCAATATCCAGGGCGTCTACGACGTCTACCGGGTCAGCGGCGCCAGTTCCTGAGGTTCTCCCGTCCGCCCCGTCTCCTGTGGCCTCCGAGATCGCCTCAAGAAATGTGACCGCGGCCGGCACGGCGCCTCGGGCCGCCTCCCGGGATGTGACACGAACCGGTCTCCTGCGGCGCCCCAGGCGGCCTCACGAGGCGTGGGACCCGAGAGTCGGGCATATAGTGCGCTTTGTCCCCTGCGGTCCTCTCAGGCCCTCTCGTGGAGTGTGGCCGCGGACTCGACGCCATGGTCTCTCGAACCGCCGTCCTGCGACCGGTTGGCGTGCCTCCTCCGCCACACGCGACGGGGCCGCGGGGAGCGCCCCCTTGCAAGGGGGCGCTCCCCGCGGCCCCGTGGGACGCGTCAGCCTGGGAGGGCGCAGGAGGTCAGGAGAACTCTGCGAGCGTGCGCTCCGCCTCCGTCAGCCAGGAGCGTCGGGCGGCCAGGGCCTCCTCCGCGTCCTTGACGTCCTTGTCCTTGCCCGCGTCCCTCGCCTTGACCAGACGGCTCTCCAGCTGCGCGATCGACTTGCGCAGCTGGTCGACCGTGTTCTGGGCACGAGCCCTGGCCTCGGGGTTGGAGCGCTTCCACTCCGTCTCCTCGGCCTTGCGGACCGCCTCGTCGATCTTGCGCAGGCCACCCTCCAGGCGGTCGCGCTGCTCACGCGGAACCGGGCCCGCGGCCTCCCAGCGTTCCAGGAGGTTACGCAGGGCACCCCGGGCGGCGCGGGCGTCGGTGACCGGAAGGATCTTCTCCGCCTCGACCAGGAGCTGCTCCTTGATCTCGGCGTTGGCCGCCAGCGAGGCGTCGCGCTCGGCGAAGACGGCCGAACGGGCCTGGAAGAACTGGTCCTGGGCGCCCTTGAAGCGGTTCCAGAGGTCGTCCTCGACCTCGCGGGAGGCCCTGCCTGCGGCCTTCCACTCCTGCATCAGCTCGCGGTAGGCCGAGGCGGTGGCGCCCCAGTCGGTGGAGGAGGCCAGTGTCTCGGCCTCGGCCACGATGCGCTCCTTGGTGGAACGCACCCCCTCACGCTGCTCGTCCAGCCCTGCGAAGTAGGCCTTGCGCCGCTTGGCGAAGGCCGTACGGGCCGCCGACAGGCGCTTCCACAGCGCCGCCTCGGTCACCCGGTCGATGCGTTCGGCGGCCTTCCACTCCTCGATCAGCTGGCGCAGCCGCTCACCACCGGTTTTCCAGTGGGTCGTGTCCTCGGCGATGCGCTCGGCCTCGGCGACGATCCGCTCCTTGACGACCTTGGCCTCGGCCCTGGCGACGTCGCGAGCCGCCTTGACCTCCTCACGGCGCTGGGCGACCAGCTCCGTGAGGGCGTTGAGGCGGTTCAGAAGCGCGGCGAGGTCGCCGACCGCGTGCGCGTCGGTGATCGCCTCTCGGAGCTTGACGATCGTCGCCTCGGCCTGGGCGGGTGGCAGGTCGGTGCCGCGAACCCGCTGTTCCAGCAGGGTGACCTGCCCGGCCAGCTCGTCGAACTTGCGATGGAAGTAGGCAAGCGCCTCTTCCGGTTCGCCGGCCTTCCAGGACCCGACGGCCCGCTCTCCCTCAGCCGTACGTACGTAGACGGTGCCGTCGTCGTCTACCCGGCCCCACGGGTCGGTGCTCACCGTGTCCTCCCGCACTTTCATCAGCCTTTCGGGACTTACCGCCCCTTGTATGTATTACGTCAGCTCTAGCTGGACATTGTCACGTCTTTGATTTCCACGGTTTCCTTCGGTGCCCCCGTGCCGTCGGGGCCCGGGGTGATGACACCCGCCTTGTTCACCTTGTCCAGAATCTCCAGACCCTTGGTGACCGTACCGAACGGTGTGTAGTCCGGGCTCAGCGGGGCGTCACCGAACACGATGAAGAACTGGCTGCCGTTGGTGTCGGGACCGCTGTTGGCCATGGCCACGACGCCGCGCGTGTACTTCGCACCCTCCAGGTTCTCGTTCACGAAACGGTAGCCGGGACCACCCTGGCCGTCGGTCTGGTTCTTGCCGTCGGCCTTGGCCAGCGGGTCGCCGCACTGCAGCATCGGGAACTGGTCGGAACCCAGCCGGTGGCACTTGGAACCTTCGAAGTACTTCTTCTTCGCCAGGAAGGCGAAGGAGTTGACCGTGCACGGTGTCTTGTCGGCCGACACCTCGATGACGATGTCGCCCTGGCTGGTCTTGAGGGTCATCGTCTTGGGCGTCAGATCCACCTTCTCGGGGGGCAGGCCCACGTTCTTGGCCGGACCTCCGCCGGCGTCCGCGGCATAGCCGCAGGTGCCGCTCGCAGGGTCGAAGGCCTTCGGCTGCGCTCCCGCGGCCTCGGAGGCGGCCGGGGAGGCGTTGTCCGACGGGGCCGGGTCGGTGGTCGCGGCCGTCGTGTCGGAGCCCCCGAACAGGGTCGTCGCGGCGATCACACCCGCCACCACGACCACACCCGCCACGGTGGTGCCGATGATCGCGTTGCGCTTGCCCTTGGCCTCGCGTTCGACGCGTCGCTGCATCTGCCGCTCGTAGTGCTCGCGCGCCAACTGCTTTTGGCGCTCCTTGCCGCTCACCGCTTCGCCCTCCCGAGTGCCGAGTAGTACTTAATGAGGTGGGCGAATCGTATCGGCCAATGGGTAATGGTTCGCAGCCCGCCGACCCGCACCGGTACCCTTCGGTTACATTCCCATCCGCATTCTTGACGAGATCAGCTGAGGCAGATGCTCATCGCCGGCTTTCCCGCAGGGTCCTTCCAGACCAACTGTTACGTCGTCGCTCCCGCCGCGGGCGAGGAGTGTGTGGTCGTCGATCCCGGTCAGAACGCCGTCGGCGCCCTCGATGACCTGCTGCGCGAGCACCGGCTCAAGCCGGTCGCGGTGCTGGTCACCCACGGGCACATCGATCACATGTGGTCGGTCGCCCCGGTCTGCGGCGCGCGTGACGTTCCCGCGTGGATCCACCCGGAGGACCGCGAGCTGCTCTCCGACCCCGGTAAGGGGCTGTCGCTGTCGACGAAGCAGCAGCTGTTCGGGGGGCTCACCTTCACCGAGCCCGACGACGTGCGCGAGCTCGCCGACGGTGAGGTGCTGCGGCTCGCCGGTCTGGAGCTCACCGTCGACCACACCCCCGGCCATACCAGGGGGTCGGTGACGTTCAGGCTGCCCAGCACCGAGGAGATCCCGGACGTGCTGTTCTCGGGCGACCTGCTGTTCGCCGGCTCCATCGGCCGCACAGATCTCCCGGGCGGCGACTACCCCACCATCCTGCGCAGCCTGGCGGCCAAGTGCCTGCCGCTGCCGGGGGACACGGTGGTCCTGCCCGGTCATGGACCACAGACCACGATCGGTCACGAGCGTGCCACCAACCCGTATCTCGCGGAGGCGAGGGCGGCCGCGGGCGCGGACTCCGCGTCCGCCGGGCACGACCGCGGCCCCGGCAGGGGACTTTAGACAATGACTTTGCAGGCGCCCAAGGGCACCTTCGACTGGCTTCCGCCGCGCTCCGAGCGGGCGCTCGCCGTGCGCGAGGCGCTCACCGAGCCCGCACGCCGGGCCGGGTACGGCTATATCGAGACCCCGGTCTTCGAGGACACCGCGCTGTTCGTCCGCGGTGTCGGCGAGTCGACCGACATCGTCTCCAAGGAGATGTACACCTTCGAGGACAAGGGCGGGCGCTCCATCACGCTGCGCCCCGAGGGCACCGCGTCGGTGGTGCGGGCGGTCCTCCAGCACGGCCTGCACAACGGGCAGCTTCCGGTGAAGCTCTGGTACTCGGGCAGCCAGTTCCGCTACGAGCGGGCGCAGAAGGGCCGCTACCGCCACTTCTGGCAGGTCGGCGCCGAGGCACTGGGCTCGGAGGACCCGGCGCTCGACGCCGAGTTGATCCTGCTGGCCGTCGACGGCTACGCCGCCCTGGGACTCACCGGGGTCCGGCTGCTGATCAACACGTTGGGTGACAAGGAGTGCCGTCCCGTGTACCGGGCCGCGCTCCAGGACTTCCTGCGCGGCCTCGACCTCGACGAGCCCACCCGGCAGCGGATCGAGATCAACCCGTTGCGCGTGCTCGACGACAAGCGCCCCGAGGTGCAGGCCCAGCTGGCCGGGGCGCCACTGGTCGTCGACCACCTGTGTGAGGCGTGCAAGGCATACCACGAGGAGGTCCGCTCGCTGCTGACCGCCTCAGGTGTGGCCTACACCGACGATCCCCGGCTGGTGCGCGGCCTCGACTACTACACGCGCACCACGTTCGAGTTCGTCCACGACGGGCTCGGCTCGCAGTCCGCGGTCGGGGGCGGGGGCCGCTACGACGGGCTGAGCGAGATGCTCGGCGGGCCCGCCCTGCCCAGCGTCGGCTGGGCGCTGGGCGTCGACCGCACGGTGATGGCGATGGAGGCCGAGGGCCTGTTCGGGGACGAGAGCGCCGAGGCCCGCGTGCGGGTGTACGGTGTGCCGCTGGGCACCGAGGCGCGCCGCCGGATGTTCCTGCTCGTCACCGAGTTGCGCCGGGCGGGTCTGAGCGCCGACATGTCGTTCGGCGGCAAGGGCGTCAAGGGCGCGATGAAGGGCGCCGGCCGTTCGGGGGCCGACTACGCGGTGATCCTCGGTGATCGAGACATCGCCGAGGGGACCGCGCAGGTCAAGGACCTGGCCGACGGAGACCAGAGCGCCGTACCGCTCGCTGAGATCGTCACGATGTTGAAGGAGAGACTGGACAAATGATCCGCACGCACGAAGCGGGGTCACTGCGCGAGGAGCACGCCGGGCAGCGGGTGACGCTCGCCGGGTGGGTGGCGCGACGCCGCGACCACGGCGGCGTGGTCTTCATCGACCTGCGTGACGCCTCGGGCTCGGCCCAGGTGGTCTTCCGCGAGGAGGACGACGCCCACGGCCTGCGCGCCGAATACTGCGTCAAGGTCGTCGGAGAGGTGCGGGTCCGCCCCGAGGGCAACGAGAACCCCGAGCTGCCGACCGGCGCGATCGAGGTCGTCGCCTCCGAGGTCGAGGTGCTCAGCGAGTCCGCGCCGCTGCCGTTCCCCATCGAGGGCACCACGGGCATCTCGGAGGAGGCGAGGTTGAAGTACCGCTACCTCGACATCCGCCGCCAGCAGGTCGCGCACGCCATGCGCGTCCGCTCCCAGGCCACCTACCTCGCCCACGAGGTGATGAACGAGCAGGGGTTCACCTACGTCGAGACCCCGACGCTGACCCGCTCGACCCCCGAGGGCGCCCGCGACTTCCTGGTCCCGGTCCGGCTCCAGCCGGGCAGCTGGTACGCCCTGCCCCAGTCGCCCCAGCTGTTCAAGCAGCTTCTGCAGGTCGCCGGGCTTGAGCGCTACTACCAGCTCGCCAAGTGCTATCGCGACGAGGACCTGCGCGCCGACCGGCAGCCGGAGTTCACCCAGATCGATGTTGAGATGTCCTTCGTGGACCAGGACGACGTGATCGCCCTGGGCGAGCGGCTCATCGGCCGCATCTGGAAGGAGACGGTCGGCTACGACCTGCCGACCCCCCTGCCCCGGATGACCTACCGGGAGGCGATGGCGCGTTACGGCTCCGACAAGCCGGACCTGCGCTTCGGCCAGGAGCTCGTCGAGATGACGGACTTCTTCGCGGACACCACCTTCCGCGTGTTCCAGGCGCCGTACGTGGGCGCCGTGGTCATGCCCGGCGGTGCCTCGCAGACCCGCAAGGAGCTGGACGCCTGGCAGGAGTGGGCCAAGTCGCGCGGAGCCAGGGGGCTGGCCTACGTGCTGGTGGGTGAGGACGGCGCGCTCGGCGGGCCGGTCGCCAAGAACCTGTCGGAGACCGAGGCGTCCGGGCTGGCCGCCAAGGTCGGCGCGAAGCACGGTGACGCGATCTTCTTCGCGGCCGGCGCGGCCTCCGCCTCCCGCGACCTGCTCGGCGCGGCCCGCCTGGAGATCGGCCGTCGCTGCGGCCTGATCGACGAGTCGGCCTGGAACTTCCTGTGGATCGTCGACGCCCCCATGTTCGAGGAGGACGGCGAGGGCGGCTGGACCGCGGTCCACCATCCCTTCACCGGTCCCAAGCCCGAGTGGGCCGGCACCTTCCAGGACCACCCCGGCGAGGCCCTGGCCTACGCCTACGACATGGTCTGCAACGGAATGGAGATCGGCGGTGGCTCGATCCGTATCCACCGGGCCGAGATGCAGCAGCGCGTCTTCGACGTGCTGGGCATCTCCAAGGAGGACGCGGAGAGCAAGTTCGGCTTCCTGCTGGAGGCGTTCAAGTACGGCCCGCCGCCGCACGGCGGCATCGCCTACGGCTGGGACCGGATCTGCATGCTTCTGGCGGGCACCGACTCCATCCGTGACGTCATCGCCTTCCCGAAGACGGCCTCCGGCTTCGACCCGCTGACCGGCGCGCCCACCCCGATCACGGTGGAGCAGCGCAAGGAGGCGGGCGTCGACGGCAGGCCCAAGGCCGGCGCCTGACGCGGATGTGACGAGGGCCCCCGGACGGTGTTCCGGGGGCCCTCGTCGTGGTGCGCCCGGCATGGGCGGGTCCGGGACGACGGTCTCCGGCGAAAGAAGTGAGGTGGGGGAGGAGGCGACCTCACCCTCACCTTCCTTCTCGATCACCGGAACCGGCGATCGTCGGGGAGACCGTTCTGTGCGCCCCTCACCGGCCTCCTGGGCGGCCGATGTGTTTTGCCGCCCCTTCCTGGAGGGAGGGGCGTCGCGATCCGCGTACGGTCGCGCTGAGGCCTGTGCGGGCCGTGTGCCGTCCGTGCTCGCGGACAGGGGGGATGGGACCGGGACGCGAGGACGCCCCCGCAGCCGTCCGGCCGCGGGGGCGTCCTGTGGCGGCGGACCGCCGCGAGTCCGGCTAGGAGAGCCGTACGCCCTTGATGATCACCGGGATCTTGGGGGCGTTGGAACCGCCGTCACCGGTGATGTCGTCGGGGTTGGTGATCCACCCGCCCTTGGCGATCTTGTCGAGGATCTCCATGCCCTGGGAGACGACCCCGAAGGGCGTGTAGGCCTTCTCCACCTGCTCGGTCTCGTCTCCCAGCGAGATCCAGAACTGACTGCCGTTCTCGTTGACGGCGTCCATCGCCTGGGCCACCGCGACGGTGCCCTTGGCGTAGGAGACCTCCCCGTCGAGGTTTTCGCTGTCGTAGACGTAGCCCGAGCTGCCCTGGCCGTCGGTGGGGTTCTTCCCGTCGGCCTTGGCCTGCGGGTCGCCGCACTGCAGCAGGCTCAGGCCGGAGTTCTCCGGGGTGGCCAGTCGGTGGCACCTGGTGTTGTCGAAGAAGCGCTTCTTGGCCAGGAAGGCGAAGGAGTTGACCGTGCAGGGGGCCTGCTGAGTCGCCAGGTCGATCACGACATTGCCGTGGTTGGTGGCGATCGTCATGGTCTTCAGCTTCAGGTTGGGCTTGGCCGGCGGCATGCCCACGTTCTTCATCGGGCTGCCGCTGGTGTCCTTGCGGTAGGTGCACCGCGTGTTGGCCGGAGCGGCCGTGGGGCTCGGCTCGGGCGTCGCGACGGGCTCCTCCGAAGGAGACGGCGAACCGGTGGAGGCGGCGTTGATCTTCGGATCGTCACCGTCGCCCCCCAGCAGGGTCACCCCGGCGAACAACCCTCCCGCGACGACGACCACCGCGGCGACCGCTCCGATGACGGCGTTGCGCTTCGACGTGGTCGTCTGCGCAGCACGCTTCGCCTGCCGCTCTTTGTGTTCCCGAGCCAGCCGGCTCTGGCGGTCCTCGGCGCTCACCGCTATGTCCTCCAAGATTGCTGATCCATGGTTATGGGCTGGCGAAAAGAGTACCGGCCCCAAGATGTGCTGGACGTAAGTGGCGCAATCCACCAGACGGGGACGGAGGGGAAGGTGAAGGTGAAGAGAAGATTTCTTCACACTCTCCATAACCCGCTCATGGTGGGATCCGTACTTGCTGATGATGGACCACGCACCACCGGAGCGCCCCATGTTCGCCGAGATCGCCGGCTTGCCTCTTCATCCCCTCGTCGTTCACGCGGCCGTGGTCCTGACGCCGCTCCTCGCGGTGCTCGCCGCCGCCTACGCGCTGGTGCCCCGCACGCGGCCCGCGCTCACCTGGGCGCTGGTCGGACTCTCCCCGGTCGTGCCGGTGAGCGTGCTCGTGGCGCGGGAGAGCGGGGAGGAGCTGGAGGAGAGCCGCTTCGCCTCCGCGGGGGGACGGCTCGGCGAGCTTATCGACGAGCACGAGGGTTTCGGCACCCCGCTGCTGCTCGTCACCCTCGCCCTCGGGGCGGTCTCGGCGGCTCTCGTCCACGTCACGCGCCGCGACAGGTTCGGACGCACGGCCGAATCGGCGCTCTCGGCGCTGACCGTGGTCCTGGCCGTCGCGGCGATCTACTACGTGGTGCGGAGCGGGCACAGCGGGGCCGCCGCGGTCTGGGGTTGAGCCGGTCAGGACCTTGACGCCGCATGACGCCGCATGACGCGGAGGGTGGCCGGCGCATCGCCGTCCGGGAGGGCTGAGGCCCCGCCGGGCGGCGGTACTGTCTCAGACGTGGACAGCCTGTTCGACTCGGCGGCCGAGGAGGCCCATCGCGGCCAGGAGCCCCTGGCGGTGCGGATGCGCCCCCGGAGCCTGGACGAGGTGGTCGGCCAGCGGCACCTGCTGGGCCCCGGCACGCCGCTGCGCCGCCTCGTCGAGGCCGAGGCGCCCATGTCGCTGTTCCTCTGGGGCCCTCCGGGGACCGGCAAGACCACCCTCGCCTACGTGGTGGCGGGTGTCACCGAGCGCCGTTTCGTGGAGGTCTCCGCGGTCTCGGCGGGCGTCAAGGAGGTCCGCGCGGCCATCGAGCAGGCCCGGCGCGAACTGGGCATGTCCGGCCGCCAGACCGTCCTGTTCGTCGACGAGGTGCACCGCTTCAACAAGGCGCAGCAGGACGCCCTGCTGCCCGCCGTGGAGAACCGCTGGGTCACCTTCATC
>Ga0233377_1000143_pt1 | contig 42421 bp, 72 predicted proteins | sample ElkDunMinimDraft_6_FD_191540 | JGI IMG/M metagenome (GOLD analysis project Ga0233377, IMG submission 191540) | Fecal eukaryotic communites from dung pellets of Tule Elk in California, USA - Elk Dung E36 | ecosystem: Host-associated > Mammals > Digestive system > Large intestine > Fecal | place...
TACGCGCATGGCGGGCCAGAAACGGTGTGCAAAATGGCTGATTTTGCATCGTTTTCGATGGGTTCTGCTGGAGGTGTTGTGCAGAATTTGCTAGTGTTTTGGCGTAACTCAAGTGATTTTAAGTCCCTTGCGTCTACCGGTTCCGCCACGTCCGCATGCCTGTGCTTTCAACTACTTAGACAAATTCGTCAACCGGCGTTGTGCAGGTCTGGAAAGGCGTTGTGCAAATTCACCCTGATTTTCGTACTGGAAAGGTTCTGACGATGACCTATGCGCAGATCATGGCAGGCGGCAAGCTCCACCTCGTTTGCGTGCCTGGCGAAGAATACAAGGGCGAAGTGATCCGGGCTGGCTACGTCAGCGCGCCGCTGTGCTCGACGCGCCGCTTCGATGGCAGATACCGGATGACCATCAATGCGCCGTTGGGGCACTCGTGCCAGAACTGCCAGCGCGTCTATCGGGCGCTCGCCGCCTAGCCCCCACCCCTAGAGGAGATGCCCGGCATGGGAAACAAAGGACCGACAAAGCGAAAGCGGAACCACAACTACGCGAGTCGTGCGCTCAAATACCATCCAAAGCGAGTTGCGAGGGGTACCCGCAAATCGTGGAGCAAGCGGCGGAAGGGAGGGTACCTCAATGGCGCATGAAGGCCATGCCTGAGCCCCGCCTAGCTCCCCCACCTTCAACGACACTAGGGAAAGGTTCTGAGAGATGAGCGCAGAAGCCGCATACCGGAGGCATGTTGAACGCTGTAACCGCGCAACCGACAGCGACATTGAAGAGAACGACTTGCGGCGAGCCATCGAGAACCGGCCGCGTCATCTCGCGCTGGAAGAGCAGCGCCTCTTCAGAGAGGCCTTTCGGCTCAGTGCCGCGCGCGTTCGCCAAGTTCTCTCACTTCGCAGTGACGAGCCCGCCTAGCCCTTCCCATCGTATAGGAGAACGAACGGATGAGCGAAACAGACAAGCCAGAATACTATGTGCTGGAGCCCGTCTATCCGCCGAAGCCGGGTGAGTTCGTCTTTGTGAATGCGTCAGTCGGCTATTGCGGTTTGTGCGGCAGGATGACGACCGGCATGGGCGGCGGTCCAGATCAAATCTGCGTTCCATGCGCCGAAGTAGTCATGTCACAGCGGGCGCGCGGCGCTATCAAATGGGAAGACGAGCGATCCCCTGAGAGCAAGGCGATAGGACCAGCCAGAGCCACCCCACTCAAGCAGGAAGGAGCCGAGACGTGAACGACGAAGCAGCTATGTTCCTCATAGGGGTGCTGGCCGTGGCGGCGGCTGCCATTCATATGCTGGTGGTGGTGGCGGCTGCTATTCAGTTCGGAAGGGCTCTGCTGGCGCTGTTCTAGCGATTTGGAGATGGTGAGATGAGGCGGGTGGGGCCTGCCAGGGAACCCCACAATGCGCGCCGAAACGTGAATTCCCGCTTCGTGCTACGGCTGGCAGAATTTCACCGTGTCGCCGCCTCTCCGGAAAGGATGAACCTACAATGCCGCCTAGCTCTTTCGAGCAGCCCAGGGGCCATTTCGACGGGTGAAGGCACCCACCAACATTCCGAGAATTGTCGTAGCACAGAAAAAGGTGAGCGGCAATCACCTTAAGCGAAATTTCCTTTCAGATTCAACGCACTTATGCTAGGGTGAAGTCATGGAAAAGCGCCCTCAATTTGACGCGATGGTGCCTGCTCAGGAAGAGCTAGCCATCAAGTTTTGCATGGAGATTGCGGGGCCTCGCGGCCAGCCGGGATACCCGCCCGACCCGGTGAGATTGCTGGAGATGGCGCAAGCGCTTTACGAAGCAGAGGTTGGCCCCGAGCGATTTTCGAAAATCATCGACGTCTAGGCCAAGGCACAATGCCGTCAGCCACAGTCGGCGGGCTCAGCCGGAACTCTACCCTACGGCCATCCCTCCCCGCTTCCTGGCATACACCGCACACCACGACCTTCTTCAGCGAAGGGGCTAGGGACGGATAGTCCATTCCATGCCTCTTGGCGATGGTCACGAGATTGAGCCGGACGTACCGACGACACGTCATGCAATGCATGGATATTTCATGGCCCGTGGCAATGCACATGCCTATCGTGTCGATGGACAGGGGATAGGTGATCTCGGGAAGCTTGAGGTCTTTCATTTCCGCTTCGGGCGAGGAACCGGCGCCCTCGCAATGGCCCTCTGCTTCAGCATGAACTTCGCCAGCGGGTTCTTTTCGTTCCAGATGTTTATCTCGGCTTCTTCAGCGGCTTTCTGGAATGCCTCTCTTGCCTGCTGAGGTGTGGCTTTGCCTTCGAACAGGTCAAGGAGCGCCTGGCGGGCCTTCCTGTGGCGAGGACCGGGCTTTGTCGGCCATGCCTCCAGGAGATGGTGAGCCGCTGCGGCGGCCGATCGCACCGTGGCAATGTCATTGCCGCCGTCGATGAAGATGTCCACGGGCTCGTCGAAACGCTTGTCTTCCACGCTGTACTCCGAACTCGACAGCGGGAAGATAGGGGACGGGCGGGCACAAAAAAAGACCCGACCACCTTGCGGCAGCCGGGCGACTGGAAACGGGGATGCGGTCAGGGCGGCGGGCGGCCCGTCATCCACGTATAAGCAGCAGCAAGGCCAGCAGCGAACGACAGGACGGCGGAGCCGAGGCGCAGCAGCCAGACGCCGGCCGACCCGGCACCGAAGGCGCGCTCCCGCATCTTCTTCACATCTTCGGTGACTTGCTCGACGCCCTCCACCTTGCGCTTGACGGTCGTTAGATCGGCCTCGATATGCGAGACCCGAAGGACGACGCTGTTCATGCCTTCGTGAAGCCCCGCGCGGCTGTCCTCGGCCCGATCCATCCGCCGCTTGATGTCCTCAATCGAGGTGAGGATGCTGCCTAGCGTTCTCTCGACATTGGTTTCAGGCATCAGCCCCCGCCTCGGTTCATGCTTTTTAAGGAATGAGGAACCGTTGCCGGGGCAGTGTGTTGCCAGCCGTCGGCGATCCCGAACGTCGTCGATGGTAGGGCTCGGGAGCTGTTAGCGCAGCTTCCGGGTCCGCTTCATTTGCAGTAGGCGTCGAAGCCCGCATTGTGCCGCCTGACCTGATCGACAGTTTCAGGCGTGTCCCGGCTCGAGTAGGTGATCGGCGGGAAGACCGCGCACACCGCCTTAGTCGCGGCGGTAGGGGTCGTCGTCTGGCACGCGGCCAGGCTGGACACGGTTGCGAGCAGCAGCAGCGCCTTCCAGCTCCTTGAGGTGCTTTTCATATGCATCGGCCTCCTTGGCGCGGTTTCGGTTGCGTTCGGCCTTGGCCCCGTCGAGCCGGCCTTTGAAGAAGGCGATGAGGGCAGCAATGACAGCGCCGCCGAGCAGGTAGAGAATGCCGTCTGCTCCGAACATCACTGCACCCTCGCTAGTTTGGCGTCGCGGCGTCGAGCCCGTCGGTTGCCGATCTCCTGCCATGGGTTCGGGATGACCGGGATGGAGGGCGCTTGGCGCGGCCCGTCAAAGGCCAGCAAGGCGCACAGAGCGAAGACGGCGATCACTTCGCCCACCCCAGCTTGCGCGCCGTCCAGTACCAGCCTTCAGCCAGGAACGGCGAAACCATGCCGGCCCCAAGGCTCACCCATTGGGCAATCTCGGGATCGGCAATCAGGTCGGCGGCCTCGTTCTCATTGACCAGCCCGAAGTAGAGCAGCGGGAAGGTGAGATACCTCAGCAGAATGCGGATCAGCGGGGCCATGGTCAGCCTCCTATGACGTTAACGAGAGCGATGATCGCCGAGGCGAGGACGAGCCCGATGCAGCTCAGCCCTGAGACGATGATGCTCAGGACGACCCCTGCCCCATCGCTGGGCCGATAGGATGCGTGCGGGATGAAGCTGACGGACAGGGCGCACCACAAGCCGCAGCCGATCGCGAGAATGAGAAGCAGGACGGCGGTGTTCATTTCGCCTTCTCCTTTGCGGGCCAGATGATGCCGAGCGCCCGCCGCAGCAGCCGCCAGTACCAAGGCTCAGGCTGTGCAGGAGCGGGACCGGGCTTGACGGCAGGGGGATTGTCTTCGACGTGGACGACGCCGGGCTTAGAGGGGATGGCGGGCTTGGCCGCAGGGGGTGCCGCCTCGCCGTACCCTTCCGCCTTCAGAAGCGCGTCGTATTGCTTCGCGTAGCCGGCGATCAGGTCGGCCCGATCCATGCCGTTGATGATCCGGCGCGCACCGCGGAAGTCGGACCTTTTCAGCGTCACATAGTCGGAAAGCTTCTTGGTGGTGAACCAGCCCTCTTTCATCCCGACTACGAGGATCGGAGCGGCGTGCTTCGGCAGCAGCAGGAGTTCCGGGTTCCTGATGAAATCGACGCCGAGTTCCTTGCTGGCCCTCTGGTAGTTGTCCTTCCATGTGAGCTGGGCATAGCCCATGCCGACGTAGGGGTAGTATTTCTTGCTCTTGAGGTAGGCTTCGCCGCCCATCTCCCGGATAGGCTTCATGGTGTGAGCCGTCTCGTGCCATGCGGTCGCGAGCACATAGGCGCATTCGTTGCGGAGCAGGCCGTGTTCAATGCACGCGTCGATAATCATCCGCGTGTCGCCTCGCGAAAGGTCCATGATCTACCTCGCTGATGAGAATGAGACAGGCAGCCGCAAGCCGATTGAGCTTGCGGGGGCCTTGTGTCCTTAAGGTTGTACGGAGGGCGGCGGTTGTGGTAGGGGTGCGGAACGGGAACCTGAGGGGGGGGTATCTTGCTATTTGTATGGCGCGTTCGCTTCCATCTGTGGCTGATGGGCGCTCAACAAAGCCTGTACCCAGATTTCGTTATCACCCACATCTCAAGGCGGCTGACGCTCAACAGACCACGCGATGTTGCGAGATATGTTCTGGCACACCCGCCATATTGGGACGCAGGCACCAAGTTCTAGGCCGACTTCGGGGATACTCACCTAGACCCCGCGTATCAGAATGCCCTTGAACGAAGCACGCGCGATTGTGTGCTGGGTACCCGCTGCCCATCCCGTGACAACGACCTTGATCGTGTCCGGAACCAACGTCCCTATGAGAGCCTCGATCTGGAACACCTGACGCGAGTTGGCGTTGCCCGCTTCCAGACGGAAATCCATCGTGCCGTAGTCTGCATCGACCCCGCCGCGTGTACGCACGAATTTGAGCGTAATCACATCTTCGACTGCTGATGCATGACCATTAAACTGGACCTGTGCAGTACACTCGTATGTGCCGGCGCGTGAGGCCGTGAATATGCCTGTTCCTGAACTAACTTGCGTGAAGTCGTCGTATATCTGCGAGCTGTATGTGATTGTCTTAGGGTCTGCTTGTCCGGTTGATCCCACGAACCGGTGGTCCCACATCGGGTAAAGGGCGGACGTGAGGTAGCGCCCTCCCATAAAAATGTACTGCCCCGCTGCGTCGGGATTGGTTTGGTGCGCCGGGAGAAGGATCGGCACTTCGACGCCCGTTGCGTCCGTACCAAATATAACGAACTCGGTAGCCAGATTGTTGTCCGTCGCATTCACGCGACGTGCGCCGATCTTCAAACTGCCAACTGCCGTTGCAGCCGGATCGTCGGTCGGCATGTTGATCTGGTGGAGAAAGTCCGTTGGGCGGGCCAGGTCGCCTTGCCGCCAGTCCACCCAATCCGCAACCGAGGCGATCTTGCGCGTATCGACGCCCGACGCGCCGAGCGCGTTTGGTTCGGCGCGTCCTGCCTGAATGAGCAGAGGCGCGTTGACCGCGGCTGATGCCGGGGCAACGGTCGTCCCGCCAAATTCCTCCAACTCGGCACCAAGCCGAATAGGGAACCGCACGCTGACGCTACGCGCCTTCGCAGCCACCCAGGCGGCAGCAAGGTGGTCGCGCATGTCGACCGGGAACGTTGTCGCGCCATCGCTCAAGGTGATGCGAAGCCCGCCGAGCTTGTGACCAGCCGCCCAATGTTTCTGCTCGATATGCGGCCCTGTCAGGAAGAAGGATGACGTATGCCCATTCGTTCCTGTGCGCGTTGTGTACGTCTTCCATGGCCCGCCATCGGGATCGCCGCTCGTCGGCCGAACTGCACCATCTTCGCTTTCGTCCGCCGTGATGATGTCCGTGGCCGAGTGGCCGCAGAAATGCGCGTCGATCGGATAGGTGTCGAAGAGCGACAGCCAGCGCGACTGTGGCTTCAACCGATACCACTCGGTTGACGGCCTATTGTTATACAGCCCGGCCTCGTACAGCGGCGCATGCGTGCAAAGGATGATGTTGTGTGTGTGCTGGAACTGCTTCAGCAGGGCCTCGACCTGATCCATCCAGAGAGGTGACATCACCTGCTCGACGCTCTTGTAGCCCTCATATCCACAGAACACGAAGGCCATGTTCCCGCAGGTGAGCGCGTAAACAGGCGGGCGGCGCGTCCTCTTATAGAAGCCGACGCCCATGTTGAGCACGGTCGGGCTGTCTGTAGCAGAGGAGGCCATGTCATGGTTGCCTGCGATGGCGTACCACGTCTCAATCGGGATTCCCGACGCATACAGCGCGTCAAAGTAATCGCCCCACAGGAAGCCTTGCGTCGATGTCGGGGCTGCGACACTCTCATCGCCTTGATTGACAAGATCACCGAGCATGAACACCGCATTTGGCTTCAGTGCCGCGATGTCCGCCAGAACGTCCGCGAGATATCCCTCTTGCGTCTCGTTGTTATAAACCTGGTGGTCTGAGGTGATGAAAATATCAAGCTGTTTGCGCTGGTAGTTGTCCACATACGCCTTGACGACGCTCTCCGACGGCAACTTCTCGTCGCTATCGCCAAGCGCCCCCGCGCTGTTGACGAAGCCAAAGCCGGAAGCGTCGGTGTCGGTGGTCAGGACGGCATCAGGAGAGCCGCCACCTGTTGCAGACACAACCGGATTGGCCGGGTCGGTGTTGTCAACCGTGACGTTCGCACCAGCGACGATGGACTGGATTACGCCATCCGCACCGTCATTGCCGGCAGGCCCCTGCTCGCCGGGCTCGCCTTGTTCGCCCTGCTCGCCCTGTGGACCCTGTTCGCCTTGGATGCCTTGTTCGCCCTGCGGACCCGCATCACCCTGTGGCCCCGGATCGCCTTGGGGACCCTGCTCTCCTTGCGGGCCTTGCTCGCCTTCAGGACCGGGTTCGCCCTGCGGGCCGGGAATGCCGCCAAGCGTGGCAAGCCATTCTTCCTCGGTCCCCTCAAAGCCATTGGCAACCGCAATCTCATAGGCGGACTTGCCATTGGTGGGAACGAGCTTCGGAACGGCCCGAAAGATCGACTTCGACCGGGTTTTGGTGAAGATCGTCTTGGAAGGCACTATCGCCATTCGTAGCCCCCATTGATGTAGGCCAGCGTGCCAGTCCAGAGCACGGTCTTCTCGCCAGTCTCGCTGATGTGCCGGCAGCCGACGTGATAGGTGTTGCCGGGGCACATGCTGGACATGCGCGCCTCCGGAACGATCCACTGGAATTCACCGGAAGCCGGTCGCGTGATCGTGCCATCTTCGGTCGTGAGGTTCAGAACCGGGGACCCGCCACGAGCCTGCACCTGAACCTGGATTTCCCCGGTATCGATGTCGGTCAGAGGCTCGCCGGTATCTTCGTCGCGACCGGCCATGCCTTCGGCCCAATCGCCGCCCGAAATGGTGGTGAAGGAAAACTGCTTCATGGCTCAGAGCTTTATGAATACAGGGACGACGATGGACGGCTGGACGCTGGGGTGAGCCTCGCCACCACCAGTGTTGTTTGCCGCAGCCGTGATGCCGGTCGTTTTCGAACCGACGTTCCCGGCTTGGCTATGGGTCTGGAAATTGGCAAAGCCGCCGCCATCGCCAGTCGACCCGCGAGTCGTGTATCCAAGGCTGTGGCTATGGAAGTGGCCGGGGTCGGTGATTGTCACACTATGGCCGTGAGCCGGCATCTGCGCCTCGGTCAGGGTGTGGGTCTGAGATCCGCCCTTTGCTCCCAGAAGGTCACTGTCGGCCCCCAGGATGGCATCGGTCAGCACGCCGGCCGCAGATGCCCCGAAGCTGTCCGGAACGACAAAGGTACGGCCCTTCGGGTCAGGCAGGGCTATCGTCTTGTTCGCCGCCCAATCGCCGTTCGCCGTGCCTCCCCTGCCGCCAGAGACAGCAAGGTTGGCATCCTGATTCCAGAGGTGGACGAACAGCGCCTGGCAGTCGGCATTGGCCCGTTCCGTCGCACCAGAAGCCGCAGCCCCGATGGTGCGACCGTTCATGCGGACCCAGCCGTTCCGCGCGGACGAGCGCCATGCGAATATCAGGTCCCCGGTCTGGAAAAGCTTTTCGACCGGCGTATCGGAATCGGGAATTTCGGGAGGCGTCGTGGTGGGAACGGAGATCCCGTCATCGTCGCTGATCGTCCCTCCATCCCCGTCCGTGATCCGCACACGATATGTCTCCCCCTCCGGGAGATAGACCGCCGGCCATTTGCCGAAGGCAGACGCCGGCACGGGGTGATCGTGCGGGATTGAATAGGCGGGATCGGTGTAGACCAGCAGAGGCGTCGTGGTGCCGGCATCGAAGAAATATGCCTTCGCCTCTGCGATGCCCCTTCCGCTGTCATCGCGCTCATAGGTACGCGACTTGTCCCAAAGAACAGCCATAGGTTGCCTCAGTCTGGTTTTTCGGATTGGGAATTGCTATGTGACGGCGATGAAGACGCGTTCGATGATCATTGCGTCAGCCGTATTTTCGGTCGGCTTGGCGCTTCATTATGGAGCAGAAACCGTCGCAGCAGTCTTTCTAGTTGGGCATGTACTTGGCTATCAGCTTCACGTCTTGGAGGTGAAGCTGAATAAGCTTTTGAACGAGCGTGGGCTGTACGTCTCTGATAAGGAACTAGCCGATTGAACGAGGACGACCCCCGCAAACGTCTTCAGGGTTTTCCGCTTGACGAGCACAAGCGGGCGACTGGGCGTCAGCCAGCCATAAATTGGGGACCACTCTTCGTGGTCGCCTTTACCTTTGTCGCAATCTACTTCGTCTGGGCCCCTATCGTGGGATGGCTGCTGCCCTAGGGTCAGCGCTAACGCTTGCGGCACCCGCTGGCGCCAGCAACGGATCCAGCCCGCGCAGGGCGTCACGAATGCGCCCCAGAACCCGCTCTTTCTTCTTCAGCATCTTTATCGCGTTCTGTATCTTTGTCGGGTCTTTCGACAGCAGCATTTCGGCCATTTTGTCCGCGACCTTCTCGTTGATACCCTGCTCGCCTTTGATGATCTGGCGTATCGCCGTCGCAGCTGCCTGCATCGGGTGGCCTTCCAGCAAAAGTTCAAGTGTGTCACGCCCGACCGACCCAGCCTCCAGTTCGGCGCGCTCGATCTGCTGCATTGCGGTGGTCGAGTTGCCGCGAGCGGCATCACCGGTTCGGCGCATCAGCGCCTCGCGCATGAGGGTGCCTTGGAATTTCCGGAACGCTTGATCGTTCTGGAACATCGCCCGCATTGTGTCGCGGATGGCTGGAGTGCCGAACACCGCCTTGATGATGTCGCGCCCGTCTCGCTGTTTGGCGATGCGGTCCTGAATGGCGCGCGCCGCCCCTAACTGCACCATCTCCCTTTCCCCCGGGGTCAGCCCGCGCAAGGCACCGCGCACCTCGTCCGCGCTCATCCGAAACACCGCTTGGCCGAGTTCCAGAGCGTCATCCATCTCATGCGTTGAAGAATAGATACCGCGCGCCTTGCGATATGCTGGTGATGCAGCATCCATCGACTGGAGAAGGCGGCGTTGGACCCCCAGAAGAGCGCGCGCCTTGGTATCGTCCCCGGCCCGCTTGGCTGTGCCTATCATGCCGTCGATTTCCATCTTGACAGCATGCAGAGCCCTAAGGTCGTACCGCTGGTTCTTCGCCGTCGCGAAAAACGACCGCATGCGCGCCAGCGTTGCTGTCGTGCCATCCGGACGAAGGTCCGACATGGGGTTGACGATCTTGTTTACCCCAGGCGTCACGGTTTCATCGATGTGCTTCACGACTCCGGTAACGTCCACCGGACGCGAGTTCGAAAATGCCTGCTGGTAAATGGGAGAGGCAATTTTCTCGCGTTGAGCGGCCATTCGGCCAACCGCTTGTCCGAATTTTGCGGGGTCCTTCAGGTTGCCTTTCAGGGCTTCGCTGATACGGTCGGGCTGCGCCAGATTGCGCGCCTCAATCGTTTCCAGAATGGCTTCCCTGCCGGTTCCCGGAACATTGACGGCGGCGCGAACACGGCCCCGGACGTTGGACCCTCCAACATCTGCCAGGACGGCATCGGGCGCGTTGCGAGACATCTGGCCGATCCGCTGCGCGGCCTGATCGATCGGCACGCCGTCGCGCGTGAACGCATCCGAGACTAGACGCGCGGCCCGGTCTTCCGGATTGAGGCGGCTGGATATGGCTGTGGTCACCGGGGAGGCGACCTGTTTTGCCCCTCTGTAGAGGCCGGCCCCAGCAGCCATCACCGGAGGTATCGCCCCGCCTATCGCGGCTCCCTTTGCGGCGTCGCTCGCCGACTTGGCCAGCCGCTTGCCTAGCCCGCCTTCGCCGCTGCCAAAACCATACAAGCCACCGTATACCGCGCCGTCGATGGCTGCGCCCATGGCGCGCCCCCCGAGGCTTGAACCTGTTCGGCCCAGCATGGTCAACCCAGCCTGCCCAGCCTTCGCTCCGGTAGCCATTGCGCCGGCAATTTCACCGACAGCCGACGCTATAGGATGATCGCGGCGAGCCTGCTCTAGACTATCCCGTTGCTTGGTGAGCGCGCGGTCGTACGCCTGCCCAGCGCGGTCTAGCAAGCCTCCTTCATCTTCGCCGGTAACCGCTCCGACGATCATCTCAGGAATGGTTAGGGCGCCCGCCGTCATTTCGTCCGCGAGACCAAACGTGAGCCCCTGCATGCCGGCTACCATTGACGACGCGCCAGCACTATTGGGCAACTGCTTGTATTTGCGCGCCGGCTCAGGACCGGGCTCAGCCTGGACGGGAGCCTTGCCAACCGGCTGCTGACCGCCAAGGCTCTTGGCAATCTCTTCGACGGTCGCGTTCTGCTCTTCAGGCGACAACGAGCGGAACGAGTCATCGACCGTAACCTTGCGCCCGTTGACGGTGAGGGTCGCCATCAGTCGTCAATGCTCCATTCGACGCCGGAGGACGTGCGGTTGCCCTTGCCGGTGGCAGAGCGGCCGCCGCCGGGCTTGTAAAATTGGCCGCCGCGCAGCTCGTCGGCGCGCTGCTGGTTGAACTCCATCCTGCGCTGCGCAGCCGTGATGGCGCGTTCCACGATGATCTTGCGCTCTGCCGGCGTCTTGTCGATCGATGCCTGGAGGTCCACCAAAATCTTGCGCTCGCCCTCGGTAGGGGCCGCGCCGAAGGTTGCCTTCAGGTTGGCAAGGGCCTGATTGAGAACCACGTTCTGCAATTCAGTCGTTGCCTGCCCCTTCTCGTCATCGAACAGCCCGGTAGGGTCGTTTCTCGCAAGCCATGACTGAGCGCCGGCTGTCACGCCATAGCCCGCACGGTCATTGAGGGACTGGCCGCTTTCCCCGGGCGAAAGCACCGACTGGAGCAATTGAATGGTGGAATCGTTTGCCTGCACCATCTCGTCGGCCTCAAGCACGGCCTTTTTGTCGGTCGCCGTGAGAGGCTGGGCATCCTCGCGCGGCATCTTGCCCGTGAGGACGTAGGAGCGGTATGCCGGATCATCGGGCGACAAGCCGAATTCGGCAGCCGAAGCCGCGCGCTGCGAAGCGTCCGTGTTCCCGCCCGGCGCCGTGATCCATTCCCTCCGTGCCGGGTCGTATAGCCGACCGTCGCCCGCGTTGATGAGGTCGGCCGATGGGTTGCGCGCCTTCTCCACTTCAAGCCTGAGCTTCTCCAGCCTCAGTTCCGCCTCGGGATCGCCGCCGCGAAGCTTCTCTGCCTCTCTTGCAATGGCGATGCCGAGGGGACGCGTCTCCTTATTTCGGAAGAGGTCTAGCATCACCTCGCGAGGTGGCAGCAGCGAGCCACCGGAGGCCGCAGGAGAGGCTTGGGCCATCTGGACGCCCGAAGGAGCCTGAGAGCCCGCCATCGCGCCCTGTGCGCCTCCTAGGCCGTCCCTGTCGCCTATTCCTGCCTTAGCCGCGCCGTACCACGGACCCCAGCCGCCTTCCTTGGCTTTGTCGAGGGCAAAATCGATGCCCTTCTGCCATGCGCCGGGATCTGATGGATGAAGGCCGGTCGACTGCTGGAATTCGTTCCCAAGCCCGCCGTTCATGTAGAGCTGGAAAGGACCGTAGGACTGCTCCCGGACGCCATCCTTCACCACATCGCTCTGGCGCGTCGGGTCGGACACGCCGCCCTCGCTCATCGCCACCCTGACCGCGATTTCCGGGTCGATGCCGCGCTTCTGGGCAGCATGGCGGATGTACGATTCGATAGCCCCGGAAGGAGGATTGCCGCCCGACGCTGCATGGGCCTGAGCCACACGCTGCGAAGCCGGGTCGGCCGGCATCTCAGGCGCGCGGGCAACCTGCTGCTGCTGAGGCTGCAGCGCGGCAAGGCTCATGTCCGACATGCTGCCGCCCGCCGGCCCGCCATAGAGCGAGTCCACATAGCCATCGAGGGTCTTCCTCGTGCGGCGTTCCTGGATGATGTCGCCAAGCCCGGCAAGGCCACGCTCAAAGCCCGAAGTGTCGACCGGAGCGGGGCGCGAGGGATAGATGATGTTGACCATTTACAGGTAGCCCCCCAACGCCTTGATGCCGCCGCCGAGAATGGAACCGAACATGCTCGCGCCCTGGTTCCTGCCCTCGGCCAACTGGTTGTTCGCGCCCATTCGAGCGCCAAGCACGGCAGAGCCCAGATCAAGCCTGCGGTCTGTCGTCTGGCCTGCCAGATCGGCAAGACTACCGAGAGAACCGGCCTGCCCGCCAAGGCCAGTGAGGTAGTTCGCGTTCTGCTGGGCATCGAAGCCCTGAAGCCTGTCGAGGTGGCCGCCCCACTCCTGATTGGCCAAGCCCTGCGAATAGGTCAGCGTGTCGATATTCGTGTTGCCTGAGTTCAGCATGCCCCTCGCAGCGGCGCGCCGGTCCAGAGCATCAAGGCCCTGGTTCATCTGGAATTCGTAGCCCGGCCCGGTCTGGAACCGCTCCAGAGCCGCAGAAGAGCCATCTGCTCCGTTCAGGCCAAGGGCATCCTTGTAGAAGTCGAGATTGGCGAGCGATCGGTCTGCGAGGCCGCCGTAGATATCGCCGGCCTGCCCCAGATAATCCTTTGCCTCGGCAGCGCCGGAGTCGATCCACCCCATGCCCTGATTGTTGAAGTCGTTGATGCTGCGCATGTTCTTCTTGGCGGCATCCTTCGTTGCGCCGCCGAACAGATCGCTCAGAAAGCCCATGGTGAACCTCTATCGATAGGAAACGGCAATCACCGCGCCGTTGTTGTTCGGGTTTTGGAACCTGACCTGGTGCGAGGCCTCGTCGGATGCAGCCTCGTAGGAGCCGCCGGCTCTTCGGTGGGTGGGATTGGTGGGTGTGTATTGATAGTCTTCGGAGATGCCGGTCAGCGTGTACGTGTCACCCGAGTTACGGGCGTACGCGGCAGCGATGAGCCCGCCGCCCGCCTTCGTCTGCAGGAAGAGCGAAATATCGGTTGAATCGCTTGCGTCCGCGTTTTCTGCGTCGACCAGCGACGGATATTCGACGAGGCCGACCATCCTATAGGCGTGAATTTGCATTAGATTTGGGATGGGGCCTTCAAATGTCAGTGTGACCGGCCCTGAAGCCACATCCACCACTGCCGAGACTATCGCCACATAAATACGCGCGAACGCGACGAACCTAAATTGCTGCCGGTCGATTTGCGCCGCGCCACCGTTGATCGATGCTGACACCATCGCCCGACTTGGCGCGTCCGTTCCTGGTGTTCCCCAGAACGCCACTATCGCTACGACCTTGCGTTGCTCTGCGGGCCCGAAGTCCACGTTGGAAAATTCCATCGTGGAAGCCTCGCCTCCCGTATCGGTGGCCGGCCCCTGCCCCAGATATTCGAACTCCGCTTCCATACGCTCGCCGATGAACTGGATCGTGCTCATCCCGCTACAATCGTCCGCGTCGTCTTGGCGTTGAGGCGAAGCATGCGGCAATTGGAATTGCCCGATACCGTAGCAATCAGGTCATCCCCTACCCCAAGCACATTGGCCGATGTCCGGGAGATGACGCTTTCCGTGGATGACGCGCTATGAGCCGCACCGCCAAGCGCGGTGGAGTTGATCTTGAACGTGACCGTGCATGATCCGCTGTCGGCATCGGTCACGGTCTGGATTATCGTCCGCTCGACATCGTTGTTCTGGATGAGCACGTAATCCCGGTTGGCCGGGAAAGCGATCAGCAACGGATACTGGTCAGGCTGTACAAATTCAGGGTCAGGAACCGGCGTGTCCACGAAATCAATCGTTTTATTCACTGACCTTTCCACAGCCATGAGCCAGCGGAAGAAGTCCGGAGACGGGCTGCCATTGGGTAGGATGAAGACCGCCCTTTGATCGGGAAGCGGATCGGGCTTTCTCGTCATCGAGGCCACCTGTCGAACATGGACCCGCCGTAAAGCACTAGCTCAATCGGGTCGGCGACCTGGAGCCGCCATTGCCGGCCAAGCCGCGTCGTGCGGCCCGTCCGCGTCACTTCAACGCGCCTCAACTCCCCCTGCGTGCCTAGCGGCCTTAGCAATGGATTGCCGAAGGTCCGTCCGCCATCGTTGGACCATGAAATCGAAACCTTGGGGTCGCTCTCGATAGGGTCGATGCCCCGGTCTATGCCAACGCCCGTCTCGAAATCGAACGCGGCATAGACAATATTCGTCTCAATCGGGAAGCTATGCTGCTGGGTCGAGCGCACTTCCCAAGGCAAGAGGAAAGACGCCTCTCGCGGGTTCCTCTCGTTGATCCGGTACACGACGCCGGATGCTGCATCGAAGGCCAGCCATTCGTTGAAAGCGTTGATGCAGAAAGCCACGCGCCAGCGGTCGGAGCCGTAAGACTGCCTCTCGTGCCAGAAGTTGCCCGGAGCCGACAGGTCGAGCACAAAGGACCAGTCGGGCGACGAAATCGCAACGAAACGATGCCCCGCCGCGATGAACGCGCTCATGCGGACTACCGACCGATCCGCGACGGCCTCCAGCAATCTTTCAAGGAAGGGAGTCGACACACGCTCGAACCCGTCAGCCACCATCTTGCGAATGACGCAATCGTTGCCGACGAACACCAGAGGCCCGTCAAAGCCAGGCTCATATCCCGCAACGGCGTTGATGCCGTAGAGGCCGACCGGTCGAACGGTGACGCGGACATACGGGAAAGGGCTTTCACCTCGGTTCGTCCATATCTCTGTCGATGTCTGCCCCATGAAGAGCATGTCACGGCCATACGGGACGCATCGCACCATGCCGTCAGGCGAGCTTTCCGCTGTCACGAAGCTGTTGGCGTTAAACTCGTCATCGTTCAGGTCAGACGCGCTCACCCTGCCCGAAGCCGTGGGGAGGAAGAAATAGCCATCCTGATAGGTGATCATCAGCGACGAAGGCAGATCGGCATCGGAGAACGCCGAGACAGTCGCCGAAGCGATCTGGAAAGGCCCCGCGCTGGTCTGCAGCAGGATTTGGTTCGTCGGCGCCCGCATGTTGTGCGCCATGGTGATGTCACCAATACCCCCAAGGGTTCCGGAAAGCTGCTCCACCGTGTAGCTGCCGCCCGACTTGGTGACGGAGTAAACCTTGTCCCCGTTGGCGATGTAGAGGATGGAGCCGACCAGCAATGCCCCACGAGGAACGCCAGAGCCGGCAGCGAATGCATCATCAAGCCCCGGAGCCCTGCGATAGAGGAACTTCGACCGCGACCCCTCGGGAGCCTTCTCGGCATAGGCATTGATCAGCCGGCCGCCATTCTCGCCGGGGTTGATTGATGGTTCTGTGGAGAGGGGGAAGTTGATTTCCATCAGTAGTACGTCGCCTGCAGCGGCTGGCCGGATAGCGTCTCAGCGCCGATCTCGCGAAGCCTGCGCTCTGCTTCGATCCGCTTGCCGCTGTCGCCCGCAACGCCGAAGTCTTCAGCGCATGCCTGAGCCAGGATCGTCGCTAGGCTTTCGAAACACTCGTCCTCGATCTGGTCGGGATCGCCGTAGCCATAGATTTTCCGAGCTGCGAGTTCCGCCAGCGTCGGCTCAAGCATGTCGTCCACCACCTTTGCATCTTCGGCTGAAGGCTGCTGCCCTGCGGCGACAACCTTCAGCTTGGCGAGTGCACGGGTGACGAGTTCCTCGCGCGTTTTCACGGCTGTCAGCCCCTCTTTGCCGCCTTGGCAGCGCGGGCAGCCGCCATGCGATCAGTCGGCTCGTCGTCGGAGTCGAGCGGGGGAAGGCCGGCGGCCATACGGGCCGCTTCTGCCGGCGCGCGGGCGGCGCGCTCCTCGTGGTCTTCGAGCGTGTGATCGCCCTTCTTGTCGCCTACCGCGAAATACGGGTTGCCGCGGAACTTCGCGAGGTGCTTTTCGTCTGTCACCTCGACCGACTGGCCCTTGTTGAAGTGATAGCCGAACTGCGTCGTTTCCTCAGAGACGCCCTGCTCAGGGGTGTAAGTGACCTTGGCCATGGGATGGCCTCCTTGTCGCTAGGATGAAAGGAAAGGCCCGCCGAAGCGGGCCAAGGCTTAATTGGGGGTGACGAACGCGATGATCACATCAACGTCGCCGGTCGTCGCCGCCGTGCCGGTCAGGTCGAGCGTTGCCGTGATCGTGGTATCGGCCGCAACACGGTAGCCGACGTTCTCATCCAGCGGCACAAAGCCCGCCGTACCGGTGGCGAGGTTCGTCCCGTACAGATCGTCGTCGGCGCTGGTGCCGATGTCGATCTGGTTGTTCGTGCCGGCATTCGTCACCGTCTGCACGTTGATGCCCGACAGCGGCTTCAGGATGATTGCGCCGGCAGGAATTCTGCCGACGACAACTACCTGGCCAGCCTGACCGAAGGCGATGTTCTTCCGGAGATACTGGACGTTCTGGTAAAGGTCATTTCGAGCGGTTGGTTCGCGATTGAGGCCCATTGTGGCGCTCCTTGAATTGAGGGAGGGGTGGGAGGCGAGCGGGCCGCCTCCCGTCAGGATCAGGCGTCAGCCGCAGCGGAAACGAAGCCCGTGACAACGCCCCACTGCTTCAGCGTGGTGCTGTCGTTCGGGTGCTTCTTGAACATCTTGGCCACGCCATAGGCCATCTCGGTGCCGACGCCCTTGATGAAGCCGTAGTCGTCTTCCTTGCGGAAGGTCGGGCGGGCCATCTGAGCCCAGGCAAGCGCAAGAGCCTGCTGGCCACAGAGGAACACCGGCTCCACACGGGACGAACCGTTGCCGGCCGTGAGCAGCGAGGTCCAGACGCTGGTGACGTACTGCGAGATTTCCGGGACCTCGCGGATAATCACGCCATCCCAGATCAGGTCGCCGTCCTGGAACAGCGGGTTCTTGCTCACGTCGCGCGGGCGAGCATCCATGTTGATGGTCGCCATGTCGAGCTTCAGGTCGCGGAACGCGTTGGTTCCGGCGAACAGGACGTAGTGGTTATAGCCTTCGCTCGACGTGAAGGGGCGGATCGACGGCGTGGCAAGGTTCGCGGTGCGCTTCAGCTGCGACACTAGAGCCTTGTTGAGCTTGTCGTTGGTCGTGTCGACATTGCCCAGAGCGGTGGCATGGGTGGCGTTGTAGTTGCCGACAGCGGCGCCATAGAGCACGCGATCAGAGTTGCTCGCGTTCCATGCGTTGCGCTGGGCAGCCGAAGCCGCCTCGTAGCGGATGCCGTTGACGGTATCGCCAGCGTCGGAGTTCAGGCCGACAGGAGCCGACTCGCTCGGCAGCGCCATGAACGCTTCGATGATGTCGTCGCGCTGGCGCTCCTTGCCCCAGTCCGACAGAAGCGGCTTGGCCTCGCCGAAGACATCGGCGGAATCCTTCTGCTCCTCGGACTTCTTGGTCACCACCGCATGGCGTGCCCAGTCGATCCAGACGCGCATGCCGTAGTTGTCGATCTTCTCCTCGTTGCCGACGAGAGTGCCGGAGCCCGTGCCCGCGCCGCGAAGCTTGGTGACGAGCGGGATGTTCATCTGCTCGCCGCCCTGCTTCATCTCCTGGCGGATGCGGATGATGGAGTTGAGCGCCTGCCCCATGTAGGGCGAGAACATGTTCTGGCGAACGAACTCGCGGTTGATTTCCTGGGTGTAACGGACAAGCTTGTTGTTGCCGTCGATCGTGGTCGTAGCCATGGTCGAATACCTTTCGAGCGGCCGCCCTCAGAGGCGCTACCGCGTTGCGTGGCTGAACAGGCCCGCGTCACTGACATCGACATCGGCAGCGGCGTTGCCGCCGGCCGGAAGGCGCGTCAGGGAGGGCGGGAGTTGTACGTTCGGGTTTGACCGGTTGACGTTCTGGGCAGCGGTGGCCTGGATGCGCTCAAGGATTTTCGCCTGCTGGGCGGGATCGCCGAGCCGTTTTTCCAGTTCGGCCTCAAGCCACTTCTCGGGATCGTCGCCGACCTTCTGAAGCGTCTGAGAACGCTTGTGCCACTGGACGATATCCTCGTAGGGATCGTCCGACTGCTTGATGCGCTGATACTCCGCGCGGGCGCTCGGGTCGCCGGCCTGGATTGCCTGCCCAAACGCCGAATAGGCAGCCTGGACAGTTTCCTTGCCGTAGTCCCTGACCGCCATACGCATTGAAAAGCGCTCGGCCTGCTCCTGCAAAGCCTGCTGGACGGGGGTTAGCGCAGCCTGGACAAACCCGTTCGGGTCATCCCAGATTTCAGGAGTAGGCTTCGGCTCCTCGACTTTAGGGGCGGCCTGCGGCTGCCTTGTCTGCCGGGAGAGAAGTTCGACTTGGCCCTGAAGCTGGGCAAGCTGGGTGCGGAGAGTTTCCGCCTCTTGCTCCTTCTCACGGGCCTTTGCCCTGGACGCCGCAAGGACTGCGGGAGGGATTCCCCCATGCTCCGCTTCCTCGGCCCCTGCCGCAGCTCCTGCCTCGACTCCCGGCTCTTCCTTCTCCTTTGGAGCGAAGCGGCCATGCTCGTCGCGGGCGACAGCGCTGTCGGTGGTGGTCGTCTCCTGCTGCTGGTCCTGCGAACCGTTGTCCGCAAGGATGTCGTCCAGTTCCGTACCGGTCATTGTCAGTCTCTCCGATGTCGTTGGGAGGTCACGAATCGCCCGGTTCAGCCCGGCGGCGGCATCGCCCTTGGGATGGCGGCTCCTGTCGCTGTAACATCGCGTCTCACGTTGCGCCCGTTATCCCCGGCGGCGGGTACTCACGCTGTTTGACGAGCGGCCTCGCGCTGCTGCTTCAGGTCGGCGCCCTTGAACGCCACGCGCTCTTGCCGCGCCTCCTGACGCTCACGCTCCTGCAATTCCATCTCGCGGGGCTTGAGCGCCGTTTCGGTGTCGATCTTCCGGGTTTCGGCCATGGTCTTCACCGTGCCGGCGTTGGTGGCCCGGATGTCAGCGAGGGCCTTGGCAACATCGATCTCGGATGGCCCTTCCGGTCCCCCAGCCCCGGCATCGGAAAGCGCCTTCTGAGCCTGCGCCTGCTTTAGGACCGCACTTGCCTGCTTGTCGGCTAGCTCGGCCTGCATGGCCGGAGCCTGCGTCTGCATCGCCTGCTGCTGAGCCTGCTGGAGCATCGTGGTGATCTTCTTCTTCTGCGAGCCGGCCAGGGGCGACAGTTCGATGATGACCTCGGGCGGGACCTGCTGTCCCTTCTGCGCCATGATCGAAAGCGTATCGTAGGCGTCGGCCTGCATGTTGATCGTATCCGGCCCCTCGTCGATGATGATGTCCACATCCAGCGAGCCGAGCGCGTTCATAATCGTAGGAATGCCGGTTGCGGGGTCGACAACTAGCTCGTTGATCTTGAAATGATGTGCGACTTTCTCGTCATCGGTGACGCGAACCCACCGCTCTGCTGTCCAATGATGCTGAACCGCATTCCAGATCGCGCGGTAGACACGGAGCTTCCAGCCTTTGAAGGCGAGGAGATACGGTCCAAGCTCGGCAATGCCGGCCTGCTGCTGCAACTGGATCGCCCGGCCCGACATGTCCTGCACGCCAGAACCGATGAGAGCCGGGTTGAAGCCGTAGTTCTCGATTTCGGCCTTTGCGTCTTCAAGGAACTTCAACTGCCCGGTGAGTTCCTGCCCCTTGCCGTTGTCATCGAACTCGGGCGCCTTCGTGCCGGGTGCATGTTCGATCACGCCATCAGGTCGCGCCGCTTCCGCGCGGACCTTCTCGACATCCATTCCCGCGCCCTTCTCGATGATCATGCGGCGCGAGTTGAGGATATGCAGGCCCTTGGAGCGGCGCTGGTTTATTTCGTCCTGGCTCGACTTCATGTTGCGCACGAAGCCGTAGCGGTCGCCGTCGTGATCGACGTTGGCAGAGTACATGATGTACTTGCAGAAGGTCTTGCCCTTCTCGTCAACGAACGGGCTCTCGCCCCAGGCCAGTTTCAGCGAGCCGGTGTACAGGCACCAGAACCACTTGCCGCCCTTCATGTACCAGTGATCGACAATGCGTATCTTCTTGCCGTCGTCAGTGGTGGAAAACCACTTCTGCTCATGGTCGGGGTTGGTGGTAAGCTCGCTGCCCGACTCCACTGATGCCCTGATCTGGCTCTCCAGGTGGGGAGCAAGCTCTATCGCGGCCTCAATGTCAGCCCACTTCGCCACGCCCATGTAGCGAGCGTCGGAGAAGTCCATCTTCAGTGAGCGAGGGTCATAGAAGAACGAGGACGGATCGACATCCTCAAGGCCAACCTCCACATCGCCCTTGTCGCCCTGCTCCAGAAGGAGTTCAATGCCGCCGATGCCATCCACCGCACCGTTGAGCCCTGCAATCGGGCTCTTGGCCGGCCACTCCTGCTCATCGCACACATAGCGCAGGACAGCGGTGGCTATCTCAGCGCCTTCCTCGTGCTTGGGAGTGCGGGGGAAGCCCTTTGGATCGGTGCGCTGCTTCTCCAGCAGGCCGACGACGGCGTTGATCTTGCGCCCGATGCGGTTGTAGGTGACGACGGGCTGGCGGCGCTTGTTGAACGCCTTGATCTGCTTATCGGTCCACTGTGCGCCGTGGTAGTAGCGCCTGGCGTCCTGCTGCTCCTTGATCTCATCGTTCTTCATGTCGAGATAGGACAGGTACTGCTTCTTCAGTTGATCATGCGTGAAGCCGGCATCAGCCTCGGCAGTGGCGGTGACGCCCTGCGCTGGGCTGGAGCCCGGAACATAGCCGCTTCGGTTCATTGATCACCTAATAGCTTTGCCAGTCGCCGGGTTCGGCCGTCTCACGAGACACTCGGTAGTCATCCGGCTTGGCTGGCGGCGACGGTCTTGCCGGCGCCTGCCCTGCCAGCATCTTGTCGAGCAACTGCCCCACCAACCCCAGCGCATCGACCTGATCGTCGTGCTTGCCGGCGGGGAAGGAGAGCAGCTCGCTTCGGAGGTCGGGCCACCAAGGCGCATCGGCCTGGTAGTAGATCCCCGCGAGAGACGCCCTGCCTCGTATCGACTGAGCCCTTACCGCCTTGTCGCCGCCGCGCGTCGGGAACTGCTCCCGTGCGCACCATGCGTGTCTTGCCCGCTGGCGCTGGTTGATAAACGGGCCAAGGCTGGCCTTGATCTGCCCGGTTTCCTCTGCCCAGCCCATTGGATCATGAGCCAGCACGAGGTCACAGAACGCTTCGATCCAGACATCAGACGCGGCCTGCTTGCGCCACAGGTCGAGAATGTAAATCCGCTCCTCGGGATCGACCCCGATCACCACATGCACGGTGTAGTCACCACCATCGGCAGTGACCGCGTAATCCGAGCCGCCATAGACGCGAAGGGTTTTCGGGTCAGGCAGCTTTGCAACTGACTTGAACCACTCTGCCTTGAAGTAGTTGCCTTCCTCCGGCGTTGGCCGCTGCTGGTAGAGCGCTGACCAGTCGCGGGCGCCGATCGCCAGCTTGATCTTCTCCAGCGCAGGAAGGCCGTACTGTTCAGGCCACAGTGGCTCGCCCGCGTCGTTGATCGCCGGCAGGTTCAGGATTTCCCAGCCCTCGTGCTGGTGCTCTGCCAGCAACCAGCCTGACAGGTCATCCTCGTGCCATCTGGTCTGGATGATCACGATTCGGCCGCCGGGCATCAGGCGGGTATAGGCGGTGGACGTGTACCAATCCCGCGTCTTCTTGCGGATCAGTTCGGAGTCGGCTTCCTCGCGGTTCTTAACCGGGTCGTCGATCAGCAGCAGATGCGCGCCGCGACCAGTGAGCGGGCCACCGACGCCAACGGCATAGAATGCGCCGCTTTGCTTCAGGCTGTGCTCGAAACCGCCTTCCCATCCCTGGATGTGGAAGCGCTTGGCTGCCCTGCTGTCTCCTGCCAGCGTCACGCCCGGGAAAATGCCGGCGTAGGCGCGGTCCTCGATCTGGTTCTTGACCTTGCGCCCGAAGTCGTCGGCAAGCTCCTGAGCATAGGCCGCCGACACAACGTAGTGGTCGGGGTTGCGCCCCAGATACCATGCCGGGAAGAACTCGCTCGCCAGCATGGACTTGCCGTGCCTCGGCGGCATGGTGATCATGAGGCGGGTGATCTCTCCCCGCTCGACTGCCTCCAGCTTCCTCGCGATCAGCCTGTGATGCGGCGCGTCCCGATAGCCGGGCCACTGGTATGCCGCATAGGCGATGAGGCGGGAGAAGGCGTAGTCTTCAGCCGTTAGCGCGGGAAGCGGCTGCAACTGCGGCGTCTCGCTGCTCTTTGGTCTGCGTCGTCACTTCGATGCCGCCTGAGTGTTCGACGTTGGCCAGTTTCGGATGGACGTAGGGCGCCGCCTTCTCTGCGGCCCAGCACCGGTTTTCCATCGACTGCTCCACATCGCGAAGCACTGACAGCATGAAGTCGAGCGGCGTAAGACCGGAAGCCTTTATCTCTGCCTCGCGCGCTGCTGAGGCGCTATTGGGCGTGCCTGCCTTGCGGCCGGCGCCCTCGCGCTTACCGCCTCGGGCCATTTGATTTCCTTTGAATGTTTTTCAAAAACCCGCCTCTTAGCTCTCGCCTTGGGGTAGGGTTTTCTCTCTGGGGGACTATGAGAGGGTGTTGGACGGGAAACTTGGGTTAGCGCCGGATGCCCGCCGATCTACTGGCAGGCGCTTCTGAATCCACACTGGGCGGGGAGTCGACCCCCGGAACCGGTGATAAGGCTGACGAATGACTGTGGCCCCGTCATCCCAACTTCCGCTGCCACGCGGCCAGACCCGGCAATGGTTATTGCACGGGAGCGTAGTGAGGTACCCTATGGTTAAGTTCCCGAGCTTCGGCGTTATCCGGACTGCCGCGCCAACGGCAGGATCGGTTCCGAGGCAATTGAGAGCGTAACCACGACGGGCGGCGTAAGTCGCCCGCTTCGCTTTTAGTACCACACTTTTTCGGCCTGCCTCAACCGGCGGGCCGAGAGAGGTGGGGAATTCTGGTGCCCTTGGCGGTATCGCACCGCCCGCCCTAAGCATCACTGGCCGACCTCAAGGGTCTGACGCCTCCGCTTCGGCTGCTGCTACGCTTGGGCTCAATCCTGCCGACGCAATACGTCAATCTACAATCAGGGATAGCCGAATATGCCAACTTTGCCAAGCGGTATTTAGATACCGTTTGCGGCTGTCCACACATCCGTCAATGCATTCTCGAACCGCTTGCGCGCCGCCTCGTCCGACCGGCCTATGTAATGGCCGATGACCCCGAACGACACGCCGAAGGATCGCCACCACAAAAGCTGCCAATCGCTCCGCTTGAGATGGCGGGCCCACGCCAATATGTCGAGGTACTGAGATACCTGCTCGGGAGTAGGCATGAAGCGCGGTGCAATGGCCTCGACGGAGGCGTAGGCATCGATATAGTCGCGGACGAAATCCGGATACCCTGATTTGACCGCAAAGAACCGACGCTCCCTGTCGGGCATGGCCCGCAGGGTCTTCATCGCGGTTTCAAGCTTTCCCCAGACCTCGGCGCGCGAGAGCCTTTCCGTCCCCTTCACCTTGGGGCCGGGCTGCTTTGCGGCCTCCGGCCGGAGAGACATTCTCATGCCGCCTCTCTCCAGTACCCCGCCGCCCCACACAACGTCCTCGACGTTTGGGCGCATGCCAGGCTGCATCTCCGGCATCTTGTTTCTCTGGCGGCGTCTTGCTGCTTTGCTTCGTGCGGTCATCTAGCTCCCTCTATGGGCTGTGGGGTGGCGGGGAGGGTCATTTGGAGGCGCGAATACGGCGGTACGCCTGCCACTTGGCGAGCGGGGCATCGATGTCGTGGCCCATGTCTCGATAGAGTTGGGCAAACCCACCATCCCATGGGAGGAAGGTGCGCAAGCCATGGTGAATTGCGTACCGTCTGCCACAGTCTGGGCAGCCAACATGCTCAGCCGCTCCAAACGTCTGGATGACGTCCAGTTGCTTGTGCCTTCCGAGGCGGCAAAGCATTTTGCGAAGGTAGCTCATCTACCGCTCCTGCTCTTGTGGTTGGGTGGAGAGGATGGAGTCGATCATGGCTTGCCATGCTCCCAGCGCGGTGGTTTCGCTGTCCTCTCCGGAGCCGTGCGCGCCAGCCTTCACCATCTCGTCTGTCGGCTCCCGCAGGGCTTGGACTGCGGCTCGCGCTACCCTGCGGTCCACGTCCTGGTGGCTTTCACCCGGAAGGATGTATGCGCCTTCGTCCGCAATCGCCCGCGCCACCCGCTCAATCATGTTGCTCATGCCCGTTCCTTTCTCAGCTCAGGGACTATTGGCCAGATGGGGGCGGAGGGAGCGCGCCGGACGGATCGCGAACAATCCACTCAGCCCAGAAATAGCGATCAGGGAGCGCCCCGCCGACCAAAGCGATTTCCGGCGATACGGAGCCGAGTGTCGGGCACCAAATGTCATCTACGCCATGGACAACCACTACATGGTTGACATCTCTTGGGCCGCGCCCCGTCACGATGACGGGTAGACCGCCGCCGCGCGGATAGATGTTGCGTGCAACTTCGTCGAGCGTGTCGGCGAGGACCGGCATATGGATACGCCGCAAGCCCTGCGGGTGTAGCCATGCGTCAATGAACGTCATGGCCTCAATGCCGCTCAGGTCGTCGTGAGAGTGCGGGACACTCTCACGATCGATGCCAAGCACACAGGCAACGGCGGTGCGAAAGCAATCGCCCTGGATGCCTGCGCTGGGATCATGACGAAATGCCTGCAGTTGCCGCTTCAAGTCGCTCACAGCGCCTTCTCCTTCGTCAGTGTCGTGTCTATCGGACAGAACAGCATCGGGGCTCTGGAAATGGGGAGGGTTGGGCAGCCTCGTTCGTGGCGGCTAGATAGGCTCGTATGGCCGCCCTCAGCACGGGGCGAAGTATGGCCGTTTCAACATCATCGAATTCGTCGGAGCGAATGTCGCTGTGCCGGTGGAAAAGAGGCCGCCCATCCGCCGCTCTCTCCGGAAGACCAACCCCCAGCTCCACCGCATCCGCCGGCGAGTAGACAAGGTATTCGTCCAGCCTCACGCCGTGCCCAGGATGAGTTTTGCTCGGGACGACTTCAGCCCTGCGCGCGGCGACGATGGCCATCTCCAAGGCTGCTTCAGAAAGCGTGTTTTCCATGCGATTTTCCTACCACAAAACGAGGAAATTTGCTAATCTTTTCATGCACTTCACACCGATTTCAGCCGCTTCCGAGGGCTCTGGCGAGGTACAAGCTTTGGAGGGGGAGATTCATGCTGCCTCCAATGGATCGATGCCGACCGACAGGCTGATGACCCCGGCGGCGAACAGCGCCTCCTGACATGCCTGGCACGCGTATGTGTGTCCCTGAAGATAGGCGCGGGAGCCGTTGGCCTTATCGCCAGCCAGTGCAATCGCCACGACCTCAGCATGCCCCGCTTGATCGCAAATCGAACGGCACTTCTCGTATCCCTCACCGGGGAGCCGGGGGCACGCGCTCTGCGCATTGTGGCAGTAGTTCGTTCCGACGATATGCTCCCCTTCTGGCGTAACCAGCGTGCAGGTGACAGTCGCCTTTGCGCATGGTCCCTTCATGCTGCCCTCGCGAGTTGCGCTGATGCCGCCATGCTCAGGAGAAGGTCACGGAAAGGCGCCGGCGTACCGATGCGGGGCGCGCTGTCCTTGCCGCCACCACGGGCGCCGACTTCCCCTAGCCGCTTGGCCCGCTTCAGCCCCATCCGCTCGACAACGGCCGGGTCCAGTTTCGCTTCAGTCTCTCCCCACCGAAGCTCCGGAAGCTCGCAACCGTAGGCCAGGAGCATCGTCGGCTTGCGGGCGTAGTGCCCGTATCCGCCCTGCTCGACACAGCACGTCCACCCGCCGTAGAAATCGGCCGCTACCCAACCGCCTTCACGCGGTGGGGTATTCAGCCCGAAGTACGGCCAGGCATGGCTCTGCCACGGATGCTCGATGACGCCCCCAAATGTCCTGACTGCCCATAGCGCGTGTGCAAAACAGCCGCCATCATCGCCCTTGATCTTCCGCTCTCCGGTGCGCTTGATCCACAGCGGCTGGCCTGCCCAGAACTTTCCCCAGCGCTGGCATGGAGGATGCGCGACCACCGGATATGGCCCGGCATACTTCCGCGCGTCCCGAGCCTCGTCCCACGGGTCCGCATGGGGCAGGTTGAAATAGCAGCCATCCGTCTCGACGAAGAGCGCAGCTATCACCCCACCCTCCCCATGAGCCGGGCCAGATACCAGGAGGTGATGCGGAGGGGAGTCATGCGGCCCCCGGCTTCATGAAAACGATCCAGTGCGACTTCGCCGACTTCCCACAGCGGTTGCCGAGCAGCGGCTTGTGAGGCGTGAGTTTAAGCAGCTCGGAAACCTTCACCTCGTGCTCGTTCCACTTGAAGATCAGAGTCCCAGAGGGCTTCAGGACGCGGAAGCATTCCGCAAAGCCCGCCGAGATGTCCTCTCGCCAATCAGCGCCGAGCTTGCCGTATTTCTTCGCCAGCCAACCTGAGCGGCCGTTGCGAATGAGATGCGGCGGGTCAAAGACGACGAGGTGGAATTCGTCATCCCCGAATGGCAGATTTCGGAAGTCCAAGAGCACGTCGGGCTCGATGATGAGTTGGCGCGACCCGCCCGCGCTAGACTTGTCGGCCAAGGTGTGGCTTTCCGAGCGGATGTCGCCGAACACGGCCCGGTCATCCTGCCGATCAAACCAGAACATGCGCCCGCCGCAGCAAGGGTCCAGTACAGGCCTCGTGATGCGGAGGGGAGTCATGCGGCGCCCCTGATGCCGTGCTTCTTCAGCACGTTCTGCCGTCATCTCACACCTCACTGGATTCTGGACGAGCGTTCGCGCTGGCGCTGGAGAAATCCCTCAAGCCCAGGCTTCTGCTCTGCATCAAAGAAAGAAGAAGTATTCTGTATTCTGTCTTCTTTATATGGAGCGTCTTTTTTGCGATTTGCCTTGTTTTTGTTTGCTTTTTCCGGGAGATTTGTCCGACTTTCTGCCGACTTTTCGCCGAGTTTCTCTCGACTTTTTATCTCCTCGGCTACCGCGTTCTGCGTCAGAAGGCCCGCCTCTAGGAACAGCTTTTTCCGCCCCAGGAGCCCGTCGAGAGCCTTCTGAAAAGATGTCGGCCGCATGCCGCATCGACGGGCCATCAGATCAACGTCGAGCGTGGCGATGCCGCCATTGTCGTACAGTTCGCACAGGATGGTGATGTAGGCTGCTATCTCGTTCGGAGAGAGCCCAAGCGTGCCCTTGAACCAAGGATCGATGTAGAACCGGAACCACCGCTTCTTAGCCATGAGACGCCTCCCGCGTGATGCCGGCGCGCTCTGCCGAGGCGCGATACTCAAATGCCGCCTGCTTGAGGATGGACAGTTCGCGGCGCTTCTGCTCGACCTCATGGTCTGGCCGTTTCCGGGATCCCTGAGCGAAATCGGCCAGCCAGCACGTCTTGCCGTAGATCATGCGGTCGAACTCGTCGGCCATGTCGAGGGATGGGATGCGGTCGCTCATGTGACCCCCTCGATTTCAAACCTGACGTTCCCGCCCTTCACGACCTCACCGATGACAGGCGGCCCCATGCGGAAGATGCGGTCATTGACGCGTAGACCATCGGCGATGCCGTCCCGGTAGGCCTTGATCGACGCCATCAGGTTGTCGTCGTCGTAGCCGTAGTTACCGGGCGGCGAGAACGTGACGCGCACGGTTGCGGCTGTGGCCTGGAGCGGCCCGTATTGGCTGGCGAGCATGCGCGCTTCTCCGCGCGCCGTTTTGGTCGCCCGCGCCTTTTCCATGCGGTGCGGACGCTTGTTCGGGTGCAGCGCTGGAGCCGGCCAAGGAAGGTCGATAATCATGATCAGAAGCTCGGCGGGGGAACGAAAAGGCAGATGGTCCGGCTGTCGTCAGCGCCAGCAACGGAGCACCAGTGGGTAGCTCCGTCTGGACTGTCCTTCAGCCGGGTATCGCCGCTGTAGGGAATGACTTCGCCGGTCTTGGCGATGACGTATCCAGCCTTGGACTCGCGAACCGTGCCCTTCGGACCTGTCGTGACTTCCCGGCAGTCGATCGACGAGCAGCAGGCGAATGGATAGCTCCAGCCCTGCGGCGCGTCGTGTGGCCAAGCCTTGTCAGTCACGACCATCAGGAAGAACCCGCTCGCGACGAACAGGCCGATGTTTCCGCCGACCAGCAGCGCGTTGATGAAGAAGGATTTCGACATAGCCGCTCCCCATTGCTGAGCGGGTGCGCCTCTTGCCGGGCGCGGGCTACTGGTACTGGGTGGGGTTACTCAGGCTGCCTGGAGTTCGGTGACGGGAACGGCCTTCCCCTTCGGGCCATCAGAATGGCTCCCCGGGTAGTCCATGCAGATCGCCATGATCTTTTTGGCGTACCGGGATTTGATCTGCTTGCCGGTCAAATCGCCCCATTCGGAACACAGGGCATTGATCCGGCTAGCCGCCTCGTCGGCGTCCTTCTCTGCGTCGAAGAAAAAGGGAACAGCCAGACCAAAGGGCACGAAGGTAACGCGGTAGCCAAAGCCGTAGAGCCCCTTGTGCGCCGCCCATGAGCCATGAACGGTGGCAGACACCTCCTCCAGCGAGGGCTCCCCGGATGGATTGTACATCGCTAGTTGAATGCTGCTCATCGGCCTCACTCTCCTTTAGGGGTTGGGGTTCTGGTGGGACTACAGGCGGCGTTCGACGCGCTGGATGCTGCTGACGATGCTGGAGGCAAGTTCGGTCACGTTGTCGGCCAGTTCTTCGACGCTGCCAAAGATTCCAGAGCCAATCGGGCCGCGGAGTGCCTCTGCGCCACCTTCGGGGCCGCTGGCGCCGACCAGACGGGTCGATGTCTCGGAAACCAGACCTTCAGCCTTGCGAAGTAGTTCGACCGCGTTGGCGAGGCGGGAGAGCGCCGTTTCCTTCACGACGCTAAGGCCCTGCTGTGCGTATGCTTCTGCCGTGGATGCCATGCTCATTCTCCTTTTGGTGCTCGTTTCAGCCGCTCACACGCGGCCTGCCATGCGTTGCGCGCGTTTCGACGCAATCTCTTGCGCAAGACGCGAAGCCTCGCGCTCCAGGTCTTCCAAAGTGTCATCCTCGTTCAGCGCTTTCTCGATCGCGATTTCGTGCTGGAGTTTCGCGACCTGTCGTTCACACAGGTCGAGATATGCGCCCCTGATCCGGGCGAAGAGCCCGGCCTCGACCGTCTTGGCGCGGCCTGTTCTCAATCTTTCGAGAGCCCAATACGGAATGCCGTAACGCATCTCGATACGGCCCTGAGCCTCTGACTGGTCGCCCCAACCACGGGCCTCACGCTCGACCATGCGGCGGACATAGCCGCCTGCCTGCTCTACCAACGCGGTACTCACTTCACGCTCCTGAGACTGAGTTTCTCTGCACATGCGTCACACCCCTTCGTGTTCTGTTGCTGCTCATGGGCGGCAACGACACACAGAGGCGATGGACTAAACAGGACGAAGAGGACGCTACGCGGCTCCTGGAAGAACTGGCGAAGCGTTCCAACAAAGCATCGGGCGGCTTTCAAAAGCCCGAGCGAATTCAGAAACCCGGCGCGTCCCTGCCGGGATCTGCCGAGGGGAGCGCTGATGGGTTTGGAGCGCGTCACCCTCGGCAGCAGCCGGTTGGGCTGGCCGGCGAAAAAGCGACCGATGCCGGGGAGGAACCAGCATCGGCCTCCTCTGCTCTGCGTCGGGAGGGGACGCAGCTCAGTCTGGAATTGAAGTCGGACAACGACAATGGGCGCGAGCGTGGAGCCCTTATGGGGTTGAGCCCCACGCTCGCTGGCGCAGTCTGTTTCACTGCGCGTCTGGAATGGTGACACCGATGTCATGCGGCCTCGCCATCCCGAGACAGCGCCTCCACAACATCAGCATTCAACGTTGAGAAGACTGCTTCGGGGGCGGCCTTGAGGAACATGAGACGTGCCTCGCGGCTTGCCTTGTTCCATGCGCGGCATAGCCGGTCGATCTTCTTTCGACGGATAGCAGGCTGCGTAGAGCTAACCTTGCGATCGGCGCCAGCGGCATGACCATCACCGAAAATCGGGAACCCGTTGGCTTCGACTTGCCTCACGCGCTCGCGCGTGACGTTGAACAGCGCGCCCAGTTCCGAAAGGCTGAGCCCGGCGCTGCGCAACTGTTTCATTTTTTCGTTGCGGTCGCCGCCGCTCGCCAATACTTCCGCGATTTTGGCCGCTTTTCCCTGCGTTCTGAGGCGCTTTTCATTCCTTTCGCGCTCGGCAGCGCTTTGCAGCTTCGCGTTCACGGCGGTGAGAAATGCCTCTCTCCCGCCGCGCAGAAGCACGGGACGCAGATCGGAATGCTTGCTGACCAACTTCGTCATGTAGCCAGGCCGGCGCATCCCATGAATGAATATCCGCTGCCTGATGGTCGCTGGAGTTCGGTTCAGAGCAACGGCCATCTCGTCGACGGTATAGAACGCGCCGAACATGTTCCGCAGAACGGCAACGTCCTCATCGGACCAACCATAATCGCCGCGATTGAGGGCCTGCTCTCGGGGGGTCGCCCACCGGCAATTGCCTGGCTCGTAGTTGCCGTCGTTGTCGATCCTATCGAGGGAATGACGGGACGTGGGGCGCGGACCCATGTCGGAATAGAAGTTCTCAAAGTTCTCCCGCCAGCGATCCGAGACGACGATGCCTCGCCCGCCATAACGCCTGTAGGATTTGAGTTTTGGATTGGAGCAACGCGCGATCATACCCGCCCAGGCGCGATACTCCGGGAGGTCTGTGCGGCGCTTACCTTCGATGGGAGCGCGAGCAACCACCTTTCGGCGGACGTAAACCGTCTCGTAGGTTGCTTGATCGGTCACGCGGCGGCTCCCTGGCGAGCGAGCCTGTTGGCCTCGAACAGTTCATCGGGGGTTGCGCCCGCCAGTTTGATGAGGATCGGCCAATGACGATCCGGAATCCCGATGGTCGGCCACTTGTAGACCGCGTCGGTCTTGAAGGCCGGCTTGCCGTCGGAGACGGGCGCGGCGGCCTCGATTGCCCTAGCCCCGCCAGCGTCCGAAATGATCTGTTCGATGGTGCGCATGCGCCAATGCATACGGAATTAAATTCCGCAATGCAAGAGGGGTATTCCGTTTTTCTGAATTTGATTCCGGGTTACACGAACCGCATGGAGTGGCACGAGCGACTGAACGCGAGATTTGCGGCTACCGGCTGGAGCAAGGCCGAGTTGGCGAAGCGCGCCGGCGTGTCATACGACAACGTGCTCAAATATCTTGCCGGAGCCGTTAAGCAGCCCCGCGGCGACATCATGGGAAAGCTCGCCAAGGCGCTCGGCACCACGGAGGCCCTTTTGAGAGGTTTCGAACAGCCCTCGTTAACCAACGCAGAGGGCGGTCTTGGAAAAGTCCGACCAGTGAGTGTCAGCGGCTACGTCAAAGCTGGTATCTGGCAAGATGCTCGACTGGAGGGGCCTAGCATGGAAGTGCCGTCGATCGGCGGTTATCCCGTCGAAATGCAGACCGCCTACATTGTTGACGGGGAGTCACTGAACAAGATTGCTCGCGACGGCGACGTGCTGGTGTGCCTGGATCTCATCCAGTCCGGAATTTCCATCAAAGACAACGATTTGGTTATAGTCGAGATGACGAAACACGACGGCGAGTTCATCGACCGTTCCGCAAAGCGCGTGCGGCGGACGCGCACCGGTTTCGAGCTGTGGCCCGAAAGCGATCACCCCGACCACCAAGAGCCTCTTGTGCTCAACGGAGTGGACGAAGGTATCGAGATGAGAGTCTCAGCAAAGGTTCTGTGGATAGTCAGGAAACCCTAAGATTTCGGGTTAACCTGAAGGGAGGGAGCGGAGCGAGGCAAAGACCCCCCTTCCCCCCAAAAGCAAGCTTCTGGGCAGCCGGGCAGCCTTTGCCGATTTGCCGCTCCGCTTAGTCAACCCGTCGGTCGGTCGCTATCGCTTCTGGCAGGACGCCTCTCGGCTAATCCGTCCTCAGTTCCCGAGCGCGCCGTAGGACTTTCGACCCCCGCACATCGCGAATCTTGCTCGGCGAGCCATGACGGCCAGCGCACCCGCGACAGACGCGTTGTAGCGCAGGGTCGGAATTTAGTTCAAGCATTTTCCTGAAATAATTTCCGCATGCCTATTGCGGACGGAATTTAATTCCGCTACGTTCTCCTCATCGAAGGCGGTTCGCTGCCTGACGACGAGGGACGAAGAAGCGAGAGCCGATCTCCCTCTCCAAACCCTGGAGGAAGACGATGCGCATCAAGGAAATCACCGACCAGCACCGCAGGGACTTCCGCGCGATCTACGAGTGCGAGCACTGCGGCGTGACCCGCAAGGGCTCCGGCTACGACGACGACAATTTCCACCGCAACGTCATCCCCGCGATGCCCTGCGCTGCCTGCGGGAAAACCGCAGCGGACACGTACCGCCCGCTCGCTACGAAATATCCCGAAGGCCTGCAGGTCTGATCTTCCTCTCACCGAAGCACGGAGATGAACCCGATGACGACCGCGCCCTGCCCCCACTGCTTTGAGAGCTGCGGCTACGTGGTCGAGCACGGCAACGACTGGAACTCCGGGCCATGGACCAATCAGACCAACATCCCATGCCGGGTGTGTAACGGCAGCGGATACGTCCCCGCCGAGGATGCGACCGACGCCGAGCTTTTCGAGGCCTTTGACGAGGCATTCGACGCGCTTTGCGCCTGACCCCAATCCGGTTCCCCTGCCTCGAACAACATGGAGAGAATGACAATGGCGTCAACCAAACTCACCAACCACAGCCGCGAGCAGATTTGCCGCGAGGTTTTGCAGCATCGGTTCTCTGCGGAAGTCGAGAAGCTGATTGCCGACCGCGCCGCTTTTGCTGACCGCGTTTACAACGACGTGTTTTCGAAGTCGGCACGCGAGAAGATGGCGGCGCTGCCGGATGGCTGGCTGCCCGAGGAATCGAACATCGGCGTCCAGTTCGGCTCCGGGAGTTCCTTCGAGCGACTGTCCTTCGACGGCTCCTTTTACGGCGAACTCCGCAATGCCGTGAAGGATGATGGCGCGGAGAAGGAGGCGGTTCACCGCCGGATACCGTATCGCCTTCGAGGCTGTGCAAAAGCCTACGAGCCGGACCACAAGTTGTCCGTCGCCTTCGATGCGCTGGAGGCCCGGATGAAGGACCTCAAGAAGCAGTTCTACGAGGCCCGCGCCACCGTCAACAGCGCCCTCCTGAACGTCACCACGCTCAACAAGCTGGTCGAGACGTGGCCCGAGGTCGCCCCCTTCATTGCCCGGTTCAATGCCGCGCCAGTGAAGCTGCCGGCGATCCCGACCGACCAGTTGAACAAGCTGCTCGATCTGCCCGTCGCCGCCTGATCCCCTCCCCGCACACTGGACGGAGTGAAAACGAAATGAGCGCACTTGACGATATCGCAGCAGAACGCCGCCGGCAGATCGAGGTCGAAGGCTGGACGCCGGAGCATGATGACCGGCACGAGCGCGGCGAGATGTTGCGGGCTGCGATTTGCTACGCGACTAACGCGATCGTCCGCGCCACGTTGCTCGCGGAAGGAAAGCCCGCGTCATTTGTCGACAAGGCCTCCCGCAGCGCAGGCGTGCCTGCATCGTGGCCGTGGGACCACGGATGGTGGAAGCCCACTGACGCACGGCGCAACCTCGTGAAGGCCGGCGCCCTCATCCTTGCTGAAATAGAGCGGCTGGACCGCGCCCGCACCCAGGACACTTCGCCATGACGAAGACGCTGACGAAGGCACAGCGCGGCGCTTTGGAGTGGTTCGCGCGCAACGAGCCGGTGGGTTCCTTCCCGTGCGACGGCAGCGGCCCCAGTCTGAAATTCGTTCGGAGGCTCAGCAAGCTCGGCTTGGTCGAGGAGGTCGGCAGGGAAGCCGGCATGTGGGGCTTCACCAAATTCGCCATGTCAGACGCCGGCCGCGCCGCCCTCGCTGACGCCTCTCTCACGGAAAGGGCTTCGCCATGACGAAGACGCTGCTCAAGCTCCCGCTGGCTTATCGCAACGGAGAAATCGTCGATGCTGATGAATCGACCGTGGCCGGCAACATGTACGACAGCTACCGGCACGCCGTCGAAGATGACGCAATCGGAGACTTCATCGTCCGCGCCGTGAACTCTCACGACGCATTGGTGGCGGCAGCCGCCCGCGTTCTGAAGTGGGTCGCTCCGATCGCCGGCGACAATCGAGACGACGCCGCCAGCACCGAAGAACTCCAGAGCGTCGAAGAACTGCAGAAGGCCCTCGCCCTCGCTGAAGGCCGCGCCTCTCTCCCCACTGAAACCTGAGGATCCAGCTATGAAACTCGGATTCTGCCCCTCCATTGGCTTCATTCTCGACTTCGAATGCATGGTCGATGTCGATGTCGAATGGGAGCTTGGAACCCCGCATCTGGTCATCAACGACGTGTTCGAGAGCACGGGCAAGGTTTCGCTCATGCGCGCCGTCGAGGACGACCAGTTCTGGCAGCAATTTGCCCTGCGCATCTGTGACGAAGCCGAGAAAGACGAACGGCTTCTGGAGCGCGCTGTCTTGCAAGTCAGTGATGAAGCGGAGGCAGCGTGATGGACGCGAAAACCCTCAAAGCCCTGAAAGCCTCTATCGAGAAGTGGGAGAGGAATGCGGTTGCGGAGACGCCGGACGGGTATCTGATTGGCCCCGAGAGTTGCGCACTTTGTCGGCTGTTCCACGACAGCGGTTGCCATGGCTGTCCTGTTCGCGGCCGCACGGGACGTGTGGGGTGTTTAGGCACTCCGTATTTCGCGGCATCCAAAGCACAGTGGGGCTGGCGCTTAGGCGGCTCGACTCCGGACGAAGCCCACACCGCCGCCCGTGAAGAAGTCGCCTTCCTGAAAAGCCTTCTGCCGGAGGGTGCGTGAATGCGCGTCGTCAGCAGCGAACACGCCGCCGAAATCCAGATCGCTTGGCTCTATCGCCAGCAAACCGAGATGGTGAACCGGCATGCCCGCGTCCTGCTCACAGCCGGCATCGGGGCAGCCAACCTGGCGTCCGAATATCTCAAGGAACTCGCCCGCCGCGAAACAACCGAAAGCAAGGAGGCTGTAGCAGCATGAGCACCGCACTGGAAATCCACCGTCCAGAGGAGCCGCAGATCATCCCGGCCGCAGATGCGCCCATGGTCGCAATGATCGAGCGCATCGCCATGGACCCGTCCATCCCGCTCGAACGTCTGGAAAAGATGCTCGATATGAAGGAGCGCATGGAGGACCGGGCTCGCGAGGACCGCGACCGGCAGGCCAAGAAGGCGTACTTCGCCGCGATGTCCAAGTGCCAGGCGGAGATCCCCGTCGTCACCAAGCGCCAGAAGAACACGCACACCAATTCCAAGTACGCCGACCTCGCGGCCATCGAAGAACAGGCGATGCCCGTGATCCACAAGCACGGCTTCGCAGTCTCGTTCCAACCCGACGGGTACAACGACAAGGGCGAGCTTCGCATCCTCTGGGAAATCTCGCACGAGGAAGGCCATTCGAGGAACGGCGTCGGCGAAATTCCCGTCGATGGTGCCGGCTCGCAGGGCAAGGTCAACAAGACCGGGACGCAGGCCTTCGGCAGCACGGCCACGTATGGCCGGCGCTATCTGCTCTGCATGCTGTTCAATATCAGCACGGGCGACGACAAGGACGGCAACAAGCTTGAGGAGACGGGCGGGCCGATCTCCGATGAGCAGCGCGCCGAACTTGAAAAGGTGCTGGAGGAGTGCGGCGCCGATAAGGCCATCTTCTGCGAGAAGTGGAAGATCGGCGCGCTTCCTGAGTTCCCGGCCAACAAGCTGGACGCCGCGGTCAAGGATGTCAGGCGTTGGTTCGAGCGCGAGCAGCAGCGCCAGCAGAAGGCGGGCTCGTGATGGAACAGATCGTCCAAGGGTCGCCGGAATGGATAGCGCTTCGGCTCGGCAAGGTAACGGCATCGCGCGTGTCAGATGTCATCGCGAAGACGAAATCCGGCTGGGCAGCTTCCCGCGCCAACTACATGGCCGAACTCGTGACGGAGCGTCTGAGCGGCCTGCAAGCCCCGCGTTTCCTCTCCGCAGAGATGCAGTGGGGGACGGACAACGAGCCCCACGCGCGAGCCGCCTATCAGTTCGAGTATCAGACGAGAGTTGAGCCGGCTCCATTCGTCCCGCATCCGTCGATCGCAGAAACGGGCGCGTCCCCTGACGGCTACGTTGGCGATGAGGGCCTTGTCGAGATCAAGTGCCCGAACACCGCTACCCACATCGAAACGCTGCTCACCGGGGCCGTGCCGGGCAAATACGTGACGCAGATGCAATGGCAGATGGCGTGCACCGGTCGCGCCTGGTGCGACTTCGTTTCGTTCGATCCGCGCCTTCCGCCTTCGATGCAGCTTTTCATCAAGCGGGTCGAGCGCGATGACGCGGCGATTGCCCAACTCGAAACCGCCGTCGTCGACTTCCTCAATGATCTTCGCCTGACCGTCCACCGGCTGCGTTCCAAGTATGAGCCGGAGTCCGTCGTTCCTGGCGAACTGATGTTGCTGGCGGGGTGAGCGATGTCGGCGGCTCCGATCATGTTCCAATGGGACGGCGAGTCGATGAGGCCCGCGTCCGACTTCTGGGCCTCGCGCTGCGACCGTTCTTATGTCGTCGGCGAAACCTACAAGCTGGTCGAGCATCACGACCGGTCGGACGCCAGCCACAACCACTATTTTGCGGCGATCCAGAACGGCTTCGACAGCCTGCCCGACGAGCTAAAAGCCGAATACCCTTCGACTGAGCATCTGCGCAAGAAGGCGTTGATCCGCAAGGGCTATCGCAACGAGCGCGATATCGTCCTGTCGAGCAAGGCGGATGCCGAGCGCGTAGCCGCTTTCATGCGCCCGATCGACGACTACGCCGTCGTCGTGAACGTCAACAACGTGGTGCGCATCTGGACCGCAAAGAGCCAGAAGAAAAGCGCCATGGACAACCGCGAATTCCAGCAGTCAAAAACCGACGTGCTCGACTTCATCGCGAACCTGCTCGGCGTAACGACCGACGACCTTGCGAGGAGCGGAGCCGCATGAACCCTCTCACTCTCTTCATAGCATGGCGCGCCCGCAGGAAGGCAAGGAAGGCCCTTGAGGCAGCCGAGCGCCGCAGGACCGCCATAGCCTCTCAGATCGCCCACAGGGCCAGCAAGCACCGGGAACGGGCATATCTATTCGGAGACCTGAAGGACGCGACGTGTCGATCGCTGGCGGCCTCTGCCGGCAGAGAGTGGGTGCGCTGATGCCCCGCCGCCGCAAGTTCACCGACAAGGACCGGGCTCGCATCTTCGCGGACAACCACGGCATCTGCCACATTTGCGGGCAGAAGATCGACGGAGTTCGGGAGGCGTGGGAAATCGAACACGTCATCGCGTGGGAACTCACCCGCGACGACAGCGACGAAAACCTGAAGCCTGCTCACAAGCTCGTCTGCCACCAGACCAAGACCCACAAGCAGGACCGCCCGGCCATCAATAAGGCCAAGCGCCGCGAGGCGAAGCACATAGGCGCGAAGCGTGCGTCATCCAATCTCGCCGCCCCTCCCAAGCAACCGAAACCGTCGCGGCATGTGCCCCAGGCGCCGCGCCAACTGTTCGCGAGGACCCCATGACTCTCCCCCTACAGGATAGCCCGGAGCTGGGCGGACTGCTGCCATGCCCGTTTTGCGGCTCGCATGGTGACGAGCTCATGCTCTTATGCGACCCTGAGGAGGGCCGCGACAATTCAGGGCCGTCGCGGCGCATCCAGTGCGCCGGGTGCAATATCGAAGCCCCGTTCTATCCGTCTAAAGCCGAAGCCACCGAAGCCTGGAACCGTCGCGCCGCCTCTCCAGCCGTGCCTTCATCGGTGGAGGTGCCTACGTGGTGGGTAGCGCCCCCCAAAGAAGGCAAGCCCGCCAAGGCCACGCGGATGAAGCGCGTCGCAGAAATATGGCAGGAGCAGGGTATATCTGTGACCCCGCTTTACGCCCGCCCCACCCCCCTCCCGGATGCTGCCAGTCCAGTATCGCCATCAGATGGCGGGGCTGTGGTGGAGCCAGTCACGGAGCTTTTTGCAAAGTGCGATGCTTGGACGGCAAAAGAATGGCTGCAACGCCTCGTAAAGGCGGCGAACCGGCGCGATCAGGCAGTTCGCGACCGCGACGATCTGTCGTTCGCCACCTATAACAATATAGCGTCCTCGACAGCATCGCGGATCGCTCGCGAGTTTGCTGACGAAATCTTCGCTGCCCTCTCCCGCCCCTCAGTAGCAGAGGGGGCGGTGGCGGTGGCGGCGCTCCTGCAGCCAGACGGCTTAAGCATGTCTGACGGCGAAATCCGGCTGTTCTATGCAAACCTTGATGAGGCAGCGGAAGCTTACGACGCCATCGAAGCCCTCGTCAGCCAGCCCCTTCCGCAAGCCGGGGCGGAGAGCGAGCTTGTGGAGCCGGTCGCGTGGATGCATCCAATCGGAGCGATCTGGCGGCAGGATAACTACCCGGCAGGCATGGACTTCACCACGGGCGGCTGGATACCCCTCGTCCCCGCCGCATCCATCGCCCAGCTTCAACAGCGCATAGCGGAGCTTGACGCTGAATGCGTCACCTCAATGAAAACCATCGCCCATGAACGAGCCGCCCGCGAAGCCGCAGAGCGGGAACGGGACGAGGCCAAAGCAGCGACCGTCGCGATCGAGCGCGGGATGGTTCGCAAACGGAAAGCCCTGGCAGCCTCAGAAGCCAAGCTGGCGGAAGTGAAGCGGGAAGCTGTTGCTGTGGTGGACCCGTTCGCGGCCATGTTCGACGCAATGGCCGAAAACGGGAAGCCCGACGACAAGGAGGTGTACGGCTACAACGACGCCATCCTTCGCCGCTCCGACTTCCGCCGCGCCCGGTCGTTCAGAGCCTCCATGGAGAGGAAGAATGGTTGACGCACGCGAAACCCTGGCGCGGGTCGCCGGGTTGCATGAGCAGATCGCCCGCGACGTTCCACAGCTTCGGCGCGGCATGGTTTGGTGCAAGACCTGCGGACGCTCGCAGAAGGTCGACAGCGCCGAATGCCTGCGCTCCGGCTGGCCTAAATGCCACGGCTACACGATGACGATTGACTCGCCCGAGGAGCGCCACCCCCAGGAGCCCCAGCCATGAGCAAAGCGCGCTGGTGCATACGCGACCGACACGATGTCTGGTGCGCCGCCCTGGATGACCAGAAGCCGGACGAAAGCGCCGGCTCGGTAGCCACCCTCTGCCAAGAATACATTCTCTTTCCGCACGGGATCGCGAAGCGGCGTCCGACCTGCCCAAAGTGCCGCCACCCCCAGGAGCCCCAGCCATGAAACTTGATACGATTGTGAAGGAACTGCGGCGGGACCTACTCAAGGCCAAAGCGTTCGGCTTGGGGTGCGGCGGCATACGATGCGCGCATGTGGAGGCCCTTCTCGACCACATCGAAGCGCTGAGGAAGGCGCTGGAGGCTGTTGTCGATGCAACGCGGGCTTACCTGCCGCCAGACGGCATCGATCCGCAGGAATGCTTGAACCGCATTCTGCTTGCGACCGACAACTCATCCATCAACCCGCTGATCGAACAGATGGAGCGCGACAATGGCCGTTAAGACGATCCCGCAGAGCTACGAGCACAAGTGCGACGGCTGCGGCAAGACTGAACATTCCTCCTCGTCTAGTCGATTGTCGCATTGGTCGGTACTAGCCATATCCCGCGACGCCCACGACTATTCCGGCGCCGCCGTCGCTGACGGGAGCATAACGCGGTTGCTCTGCGAGACATGCGGGTCGGTCGTTGCCGAGGCTGTCAGCGAAGCCATACGCGCCCGCGCCGCTCTCTCCGGTGATCGGCCATGACTGGGGAGCCGAGACGCATCCAGCTTTCGCGCAAGAAGGGCTGGAGGATGCCGCCGAACACGGTGAAGGTTACGAGGCCGGGGAAATGGGGGAACCCGTTCACCGTCGAGAACACAGGGAGGGTGAGCGCGGTCCTTCGGTTCGCTTGCGAGGTCGCGCCACTGCTGGATGTGTCGCCCCTTCGCGGCAAGAACCTGGCGTGCTTCTGCCGTCTCGACCAAGAATGCCACGCAGACGTCCTGCTCGAACTCGCCAACCGCTCCACAAAGGAGACAGATCGATGACTGGGGAGCGGGACGAAGCCGAAATCTGGCACAAGGCCGCCTTGCGCGCTGAAGCGTTGAAGATCGTGGCCGATGTCCGCGATCAGACAGTCGAGCTTTGCGCCAAGACCATTGAGAGCCTGTATCTCGACAGCCAAGGGCTCATCCTCGACGCAGACACTATCGACGCGTGCGCCGCCATCGTCCGCAATCTCCGCTCCACTACGGAGTCTGACAAGTGACGAGCACAGACCTCCCGCACTGGCCGGCAGCCATGCCTCTCCATATGGCAGCCGCCTACTGTGGCCTATCCCCTGACACTTTCAAGGAGGTTTGCACGGTCAAGCCCATACCATTCACGCTATCCACACGCGGTCACAGGTATCTTCGTCACCGCCTGGACGAATGGCTTCTCTCACGCGACCCGAACGCGCCTAAGTCTGGGGCGCGCAAGTTCGGGGACCGGCTCAATGGTGGTAAAGGTGAAGCTGTCGGGGCTTAATATCCGCCGGTCGCGCGGCAAGTGGTACGTCTCGTACCGGTTGACCGGCGAAAGCCTGCTGAAGGGCTGGGAAGGCACCCGCGACGGCCTCAACGCCGAAATGGCGACACCTGAGTTCCTGCGCAAGTACACGACCGCCAAGACGCGGGACAGGCGCCCCGTCTATGGCGAAGGGACGCTCGGCAATCTGGTGGATTGGTTCAAGGAATCGCCCCGTTGGGGAAAACTGTCGGACGCCAGCCGGCAGGACTACGACAAGACCTTCCTCTACCTGGAGCCGGAGTTCGACTTGGAGTTGGTCGGCATCAGCCAGGAAGAGGTCTACAGCGTCCGCGACAAGGCCGCGAAGGACCGCTGGCCTCGCTTCGCCGACAAGCTCGTTTCTCACCTCTCGACCATGTTCCGCACGCGCCGGCTGCCCAATCCCGCCATCGGCATAGAGAAGCTGCATAGCGCAGATCCCAACGCCAACCACGAATGGACGCCTGCAGAGGTCGAAACGGCCTTTGCGGCGGCTCCCCGGCATATTCTCACGCCGATGATACTTGCCCGCTATCAGGGCTTCCGAGGGCAGACAGCTCAGTCCCTCTCGTGGCGCTCCTATGTCGCCGACCCGGTGACGACGCGCGCGATCACGCTGACGGTTCGGAAGAACAAGGAAATGGCGTGGTTCCCTTGCGAGCCCGAGACGATCGCGCATCTCGACAGCCTGGAGCGGACATCCACCTTCGTCTGCACCACCAGCGAGGGGTTGCCGTGGAAGGACGAGAAGTCGATGCAGGGCATGGTCAGCGACTTCCTGACCGGCCTGAAGACCAAAGGACTGATACGCCCCGGCTGCACGCTGCACGGTTTGCGGGTGACGTTCGCCGCCGGCATTCGCCGCCTCGGCATCGACCCGAGCACGGTATCGGACGCCCTCGGCGACCGGTCAAAGCAGATGGGAGAGCACTACACCCGGCACGTCGAAAAAGAGGCCGGGAGGCTACGCGCATGGCGGGCCAGAAACGGTGTGCAAAATGGCTGATTTTGCATCGTTTTCGATGGGTTCTGCTGGAGGTGTTGTGCAGAATTTGCTAGTGTTTTGGCATAACTCAAGTGATTTTAAGTCCCTTGCGTCTACCGGTTCCGCCACGTCCGCATGCCTTGCATATCAAGGCTGCCGCTGGATTCGTCAATCGCTGCAGGAGCCAAATTTGGCGCAGCACCACGATCGTCCCCACCGTCTGCGTGGCGCATCACTCGCGAAAACGCGCCGGAAAGCGCGGGCCGATCTCGGCGGCT
>Ga0233377_1000146_pt1 | contig 42007 bp, 39 predicted proteins | sample ElkDunMinimDraft_6_FD_191540 | JGI IMG/M metagenome (GOLD analysis project Ga0233377, IMG submission 191540) | Fecal eukaryotic communites from dung pellets of Tule Elk in California, USA - Elk Dung E36 | ecosystem: Host-associated > Mammals > Digestive system > Large intestine > Fecal | place...
CACGGCGTCATCGATTTCGAGGAAGGATTTCAGGTCGCGCCCGACCGGCTTCTCCAGCACCACCCGGTCCTCGGGCTCCGCCAGCCCCGCCGTCTTCATGGCCGTGACGATGCGGGCGTAGAGCGAGGGCGAAACCGCCAGAAACGAGGTGACCGGCCCGTCTCCGACCGCCGCCTTCAACGGCTTCAGGCTGTCGGGGTTTGTGGCGTCCAGCGCCATGTAATCGATGCGGCCGCTCAGCGTCTTCCACACCGCCTCGGACCAGACATCGTCGGCGCGGGCCTTGGTCTCGATCGAAGGACGGATGCGGTCCAGATAGGCGGCGCGGTCTTCATCGGTGCGGGCGGCGCCGATGATCTTCAGACCCTCAGGCAGCAGGCCGTCGTGTTCGAGAAAGTAGAGCGACGGCAACAGCATCCGCACGGCCAGATCGCCACCGCCGCCGAACAACACTAGCGCCGTCATCTGCGCGGCCTTCCTCTTTGAACGCCTTCAGGGTGAAGCGTTTTCAGCTGGTTTAGCCCTCTCGGCCAACACGTCCAGCACGTCCTGCAAAGCCAGTCCGCGCGCATGCAGCAGGACCAGCAGGTGATAGATCAAATCCGCAGCCTCGCTGTTCAGTTCCGAATCCGGTCCGGCCACGCCGGCCAGAGCCGTCTCCACGCCCTCTTCCCCGACCTTCTGGGCCACGCGCTTGACCCCCTGGGCCATCAGGCGGGCGGTCCAGCTGTCGTTCGGATCGGCGGCGGCGCGCACGGCGATGGTCTGCTCCAGCCGCGCCAGACGCCCCAGCCCCGGCGCATCCTCGACGCCGAAACAGCTGATGCGGTTCAGGTGGCAGGCGTTGCCGACCGGCCGCACCTTCAGCACCAGGGCGTCACCGTCGCAGTCGGGCGTGATCGAGACGACATGCAGCCGGTCGCCTGAGGTCTCCCCCTTGCGCCACCGCCCGCCGCGCGAGCGCGAGAAGAAGGTCGCTTCCCCCGAAGCCACGGTCTCATCCAGCGCCGCCCGGTCCATATAGGCCAGCGTCAGCACCTGGAGCGTCGCCGCGTCCTGCACGACGACAGGAATCAGCCCGCCGGACTTGTCGAAGTCGAGAGCGGAAGGGTCGATCATCTTCCTTCTCCCCTTGAGGGAGAAGGTGCCCCGGAGGGGCGGATGAGGGGTAAGCCCGCCTCACGCTCGCCTTCTGACAGTCCTGCGAACTGACACATACCCCTCATCCGAGCGGCTCCGCCGCCCACCTTCTCCCTCAAGGGGAGAAGGATGTGATCCGTCTTCATAGCCTCACCTCAACACCATCACGCGCCAGTCCGGCCTTCAGATCCGGGATCGCCAGCACCCCCGTATGAAACACGCTGGCCGCCAGCGCGCCCGACACATCGGCCTGTTCAAACACCGTGCGGAAGTGATCCGCCGATCCCGCTCCGCCTGACGCCACCAGCGGTATGGTCAGCAACGCCCGCGCCGCCCTCAGTTGGGCGATGTCATAGCCGCGCCTGACCCCGTCCTCATCCATGCAGTTCAGCACGATCTCTCCGGCCCCCAGCGTCTGCGCCTCGACGATCCAGTCCAGCGTCCGCCGTCCGGCGCCACGCGTGGCGGTCGGGTCGCCGGTGTATTGATGCACCACCCAGTCCTCGCCCTGACGCCGCGAATCCACGCCGACGACCACGCACTGGGCGCCGAAGCGGTCGGACAGTTCGCCGATCAGTTCGGGCCGTTCCAGCGCCGGGGAGTTGACCGAGACCTTGTCGGCCCCGTGATCCAGACAGCGCGCCGCATGTTCGACGCTGCGGATGCCGCCCGCGACGCAGAAGGGAATGTCCAGCAACCGGGCGATGTCGCGCACCCAGCCATAGTCCAGCGTCCGTCCCTCAGGGCTGGCGGTGATGTCGTAAAAGACCAGTTCATCGGCCCCTTCGTCGCGGTAACGCGCGGCCAGCTCCGAGGCGTCGCCCATGTCGCGGTGGTTCTCGAACCGCACGCCCTTGACCACCCGCCCGTCCTTCACGTCCAGACAGGGGATAATACGGCGCGCCGTCATCGCGCCACGGCCAAGGCTTCGGCGACGGTGAAACGCCCCTCATAGAGAGCCCGCCCGACGATGGCGCCGTCGCAGCCCATCGCCCGCACCGCCTTCAGGTCCTCGACCGAGGCCACCCCGCCCGAAGCCTGAACCTTCAGATCGGGACGACGCAGCATGATCTCTGCCAGCAGCTCCAGATTGGGGCCGGTCAGAGCGCCGTCGCGGCCCACGTCGGTGACCAGAAGATGTTTCGCCGCCCCGACCGGATAGCGGTCCAGCGCAGCCCACAAATCGACCTCCGCCGCCTGGGTCCAGCCCTTCAGCGCGGGCACCCAGCGCTCGCCGTCGGCGCGCACGTCGATGGCCAGGGTCAGGCTCTCCGGCCCGAACCGCGCCAGCCAGGCGTTGACCTTGTCCGGCTCGCTGACCGCCAGAGACCCGACGACGACGCGGCTGACCCCGGCGTCGAGAAACGCCTGAATGTCGTCCGCCGACCGCACGCCGCCGCCGGTCTGGATGCGGATGTCGATGGCGCCGGCCAGTTCGCCGATCAGGCCGTGCTGCATCGCCCGTCCGGCCTCTGCCCCGTCCAGATCGACAATGTGGGCCCAGCGCGCGCCCGAGGCGACGAAGCCCGCCAGCCGCGCCGCCGGATTGTCGTCATAGGCGGTGACCTGGTCGAACCGGCCATGCATCAGCCGCACGGCGATACCGTCTCTCAGGTCGATGGCGGGATAGATGATCATGCGTCCAGACCCAGGAAATTCTTCAGGATGCGGGCGCCGGCCTCGGCCGAACGCTCCGGGTGGAACTGGCAGCCCCAGCGGTTTCCGCTGCGGACCACCGCCGGCACCACGGCGCCATAGTCGGCGCGGGCCAGGGTGGCGGGGCCGTCGGGGCAGACGAAGCTGTGCACGAAATAGGCCCAGGCGCCGTCCTCGACGCCTTCCAGCAGCGGATCGTCCCGCACCTTCGTCAGCCGCGACCAACCCATGTGCGGCACCGGCAGGGCAGGATCGATGTCGAACCGCTCCACCTCGCCGGGGATCAGCCCCAGCGTCCGCACCCCGGCCCCCTCGGCGCTGGCCTCGAACAGAAGCTGCTGACCCAGACAGACGCCCAGCAGCGGGCGCGGAAACGCCCTGATCGCCTCGGTCAGCCCCAGCGCATCCAGCCGCTCCATGGCATAGCCTGCGGCCCCGACGCCGGGCAGGATCAGCCGCTCGGCCTCGGCCACATCGTCCGGGCAACTGGTCAGACGCACCGACGCGCCCAGCCGTTCCAGCGCGAACTGGACGGAGGCGACATTGCCCGCGCCATAGCTGAGGACCGTCACCGTCATTGTCCTTCTCCCCTTGGGGGAGAAGGTGGGCGGCGGAGCCGCTCGGATGAGGGGTATGGGTCGGTTCGCAGGATGTCTGAAGGCGAGCCTGTGGCTGGCTTACCCCTCATCCGGCCCGCTTCGCGCGCCACCTTCTCCCCCAAGGGGAGAAGGCCGATGAACTGCCTCATCACAGCACCCCCTTGGTCGACGGCACCACGTCGCCTTCGACACGGATCGCCTGCCTCAAGGCCCGACCGAACGCCTTGTAGACCGCCTCGGTCTTGTGATGGTCGTCATCGCCCGTAACCTTGATGTGGATGGCCGCGCCCATGGCCTCGGCCAGGGAGCGGAAGACGTGGGCGGTCATGTCGGTGCGGTATTCGCCGATGAACGGCGTGGCGAACACGCCCTCGAACACCGGATAGGGTCGGCCCGACAGGTCGATGGAAACCGACGCATTGGCCTCGTCCATCGGCACGACGAAGCCGTAGCGGGCGATGCCGCGCCGCTCGCCCAGCGCCTGTTTCAAAGCCTGCCCCAGGGCGATGGCGCAATCCTCCATCGTGTGATGCGGATCGGTGTGCAGATCGCCTTCGCAGGCCAGACGGATGGAGAAGCCGCCATGCGCCGCCACCTGCTCCAGCATGTGATCGAAGAAACCGACGCCGGTGTGCAGGCTGACCGGCCCGGCGCTGTCCAGATCGACGGCGCAGACGATGCGGGTCTCTTTGGTGTCGCGCACAGACTGGCCGATGCGGTGAGGCCGCCCACCGACCGGCGCCAGCCCCAGCGCCGCCAGCAGCCGGTCGTTGACCTCGGCCCGCGACGAGACCGGCAGGCGCAAGCGTTCGCCCGTCTGCTCCACCGCAACGCCGAACCGGGTCAGGGCGGCGGCGACTGCGGCCGGATCGACGGGCCGCACCATCAGCACAGGACCGACCCCCGCCTCGACCGTCATCTCGCGCCCGATGGCCTTGGCCAGACGCTGGCGCTCGCGCCCGACGGCGGCGATGCGTTCGGCGCTCTCCATCATCCGCGACGGATCCAGCGCCTGCAGCGCCAGCCGCACGCTGACGTCCGGCAGGGCGTAGGGCTCCAGCACCGAAGCCAGCCGCGCCAGCGTCTGCGGCTGACCCAGCGCCGCCCCAACCCGCGCCCCCGCCAGCCCATAGGCCAGCGACAGGCTGCGCAGCACGATCAGATTGGCGTGGTCGGCCACCACGGCGGCGGCGGACGGCGCATCCGCGAACTCGGCCATGCCTTCGTCGATGACCAGCAGGGCCGGGGCGACCCGTTCGGCCATCTCGGCCACCGCTTCGGGCGAGCCGAGCGCGCGCAGGATGACAGCGCCATTCACGGCCCCCGCCGCCGGCGCCGCATAGAGACCAGCCAGTCCCTGATAGGGTTGGGCGTCGGGCGCCTGAACCGACTGTCCGTCGCGCGCAGCCAGACGGAAGACCAGCTCCAGCCCATGGGTCAGGCCGCGCACCGGCAGCACATGGTCGCTCGGGACGCCGTAGATTTCCGCCATCCTTGCCGCGAGGGCGGCAGGCGCGGCGGGATAGCGGTCCAGACCTTCGCCGCCGGAAACCAGCGGGGGGAAGGGGGCGGGGAGATTGTCCATCATCCTTCTCCCCTTGAGGGAGAAGGTGCCCCGGAGGGGCGGATGAGGGGTAAGCCCGCATCACGCTCGCCTACGGACATTCTTGCGAACCGAACCATACCCCTCATCCGAGCGGCTCCGCCGCCCACCCGTCGTTCGAGCGCAGTGCGCTCTCTCTCCACCCTCAAGGGGAGAAGGAAATTCATATTCCTCATTCCCCGCTCCTCAAATCCGCCGCCCTCGCGTGGGCCTCCAGCCCCTCCAGCCGGGCCAGACGCGCCGCGATCGGCGCCAGCGCCGCCGCGCCCTTTTCGCTCACCGACTGCACCGACATGGAGGTCATGAAGCTGGCGGTGGTCACCCCGCCAAGCGTCTTCGCCGCCCCGTCGGTCGGCAGGACGTGGCTCGGCCCGGCGGCGTAGTCGCCCAGGGTCTCGGCGGCCCAGGCCCCGACGAAGACAGCCCCCGCAGCGGTGATCTTGGCCACGCGCGCCTCAGCGTCCTCGGTGTGCAGGGCCAAATGTTCGGGACCATAGGCGTTGGCGACGGCGCAGGCCGTGTCCAGATCGGCGACGCGGATGGCGCGGCCCTCGGCCAGACTGGCGCGGGCGATGTCGGCGCGCGGCAGGGTCTGCAGCTGATCCTCCACCTCGGCCAGAACCTCGTCGATCACGCGGGCGCTGTCGCTGACCAGAATGACCTGGGCGTCGGCGTCATGTTCCGCCTGGCTCAGCAGGTCGGCGGCGGCCAGAACCGGATCAGCCCGGCGATCGGCGATGACCAGCAGTTCCGACGGCCCGGCGGGCATGTCGACGGCGGGACCGCCCGGCTGCGCCGACGCCTGCTTCTTGGCCTCGGCCACCCAGGCGTTGCCGGGGCCGAACAGCTTGCCGACCGGTTCGATGACGCCGTCGTCCAGCTCGGCGCCGAACGTCAACGCCGCGATGGCCTGCGCCCCGCCGATCAGCCACAGTTCCTCCAACCCGGCCTCGGCGGCGGCGAAGATCATGGCCGGGTGCGGCGCGCCCGACTTCGACGGCGGGGTCACGGCCACGCGTCGCCCGACCCCCGCCACCGCCGCCGGTATGGCCAGCATCAGCAGGGAGGAGAACAGTGGCGCCGTCCCGCCGGGCACATACAGGCCCGCCGACGCCAGAGGCCGCCAGGACAGCCGCGAGCGCACCCCCGGCGTGATCTCGACCCAAGGCGAATCCTCAGGCTTTGTCGCCTGATGAAAGATGCGGATGTTCTCGGCGGCGATGCGGATGGCGCGGGCGTCGGCGGGGGCCAGGGCGCCGCGCGCCTCGGCCACCACATCCGCCGTCAAGGCCAGCCTGCGGGGCGGCGCCCCGTCCAGCTTGACGCTCCAGTCGGTGACCGCCTGACCGCCGCGCGCGCGCGCATCGTCCAGAATCTCACGCACCGTATCCGTGACCCGCGCCTCCGTGCGTTGGCGCGGACGGGCCAGCGCCTCGACACGGCCCGCCGCATCCAACCCGTTCCAGTCAAACCGCTTCATCACATCATCTTCTCGATAGGCAGGACCAGAATGGCCGAGGCGCCCGCCGCCTTCAGCTTCTCCAGCGTCTCCCAGAAGACCGCCTCCTGACAGACAGCGTGGACCGCCACGGCGTCGTCCCGGCCCGACAGTGGCATGACCGTCGGCGAGCCCGCCCCCGGCAGGATGGCGGTGATCTGCTCCAGCGCCGAGCGCGGCGCGTTCAGCATGACGTATTTGGCCCCCTGCGAAGACACCACGCCCGCCATCCGTTCGATGATGCTGTCCAGCAGGTGCTGCAGGCCCGCCTCGGGCGGGATGGGCGCCTTGATCAGCACCGCCTGGCTGTCCAGCACCGTCTCCTTGGCGCCAAGGCCGTTGGCCTCCAGCGTCGCGCCAGTCGAAACCAGGTCGCAGATGGCGGCGGACAGCTTCAGCCGGGGGGCCACCTCGACCGCCCCGCGCATGGTGACGATGTCGGCGGCGACGCCGTTGTCATCCAGAAAACGGCGCAGGATCTTCGGATAGGAGGTGGCGATGCGCAGACCCTCCAGCGAACGCACGCCCTCATAGGCCAGGCTGGGCGGCGTCGCGATCTTCAGCGTGCAGCGGCCGAAACCCAGCGGCATGACCACCTCGGGATTGGGCCCGCCGTTGCGAACCTCCTCCAGAACATTCTCGCCGACGATCCCCAGGTCGCAGACCCCGTCCGCCACAAAGGTGGGGATGTCGTCGTCGCGCACCCGCAGCAGGTCGATCGGATAGTTCTCCACCCGGTACAGCAGATCGTTGTTGCCCTTGATGACCCGCAGGCCTGCATCGCGGACCAGATCGAGGCTGCGTTCCGACAGCCGGCCCGACTTCTGAATGGCGATCCGCAGCCGCCCTTGCGCCGTGCTCATGACTTCAACCGATCCAGAACCAGGCGATAGCCCTGATGGGGCATCTCTTTCAGATAACGCGCGACCCGCACCACCGTCGTCGGGCTGGCGTGCGCCTCGGCGGCGATCTCGCGATAGGATTTGCCGCCCGCGTCCAGCAGACGCGCCACCTCCCACCGCTCGGAGAAGGCCCGCATCTCGCCGGGGGTGCACAGGTCGTTGAGGAAGGCGTCCAGTTCGGCTCGCGACTTCAGCGACAGCAGGGCGTCGTAAAGGGCGACCCGGCTCAGCGTTGCGGCGTCCGGCGGCGGAGGAACAGTCTCGGTCATATTGTTCCACTATGATGTAACACTGGAACGGTCAAGCCGCTTCACAGAATGACGCTTGGCAAGTCGTCGCCCGCCCCCCTATCTCGACAGCATGAGCAAGATTCTGATCATCGGCGCGGGTCACGCGGGCGGCACGGCGGCGGCGCTGTTGCGGCAATACGGGCACGAAGGCCCCGTCATACTGGCCGGAGAAGAGGCCGCGCCGCCTTATCAGCGCCCACCCCTGTCCAAGGCCTGGCTCAAGGGCGAGGCGGATCTGGAGGACCTTCTGCTGCGACCCGAGAGTTTTTACGCCGAACATCAGATCGAATTGCGCCTCGGCGCCATCGCCACCGCGATAAACGCCGCCGAGAAGACCGTCGATTTCGCCGACGGAACGGTCGAAACCTACGACGCCCTGATCCTGGCCACCGGCTCGACAGCGCGCAAACTGCCCTTGCCCGGCGCGGACCGTCCCGACCTCCTGGAGCTTCGCACCCTGGCCGACGCCGAAAAGCTGAAGGCGGCGCTGGCGCCGGGGCGGCGGCTGGCCATCGTCGGCGGCGGCTATGTCGGACTGGAGGCGGCCGCCTCGGCCCGCGCCCTGGGCGCCGAGGCCGTGGTCATCGAGCGGATGGACCGGGTGCTGGCTCGCGTGGCGTCCAAAACCCTGTCGACCTTCTTCACGGCGTATCACCGCGCGCGCGGGGTCGAGATTCTGACCGGCGCCGAGGTCTCGGGCTTTGAAGACGCGGGCGTGCGACTGGGCGACGGACGGTTGATCGAAGCCGACGCCATCCTCGTCGGCGTCGGCGCCCTGGCCTGCGACGCCCTGGCCGGGACCGCCGGTCTGACCTGCGCCAACGGCGTGGTGGTGGACGAGACGGCGCGAACCTCCGATCCCGCCATCTGGGCCATCGGCGACGTGGCCTTCCGTCCCCTGCCCGCGCTGGGCGATCTGCACCACCGTCTTGAAAGCGTGCCCAACGCCCTTGAACAGGCCAAGCAGGCCGCCGCCGCCATCACCGGCCGCAACCCGCCGACGCCCGAGATTCCATGGTTCTGGTCCGACCAGTATGATCTCAAGCTGCAGATCGCCGGCCTGCCCGACGGCGCCGACCGCCAGGTCGTGCGCGGCTTGCCCGACATTGACGCGGAACAGCCCGGCTTCGCCGTCTTCCACCTCAAAGGCGACCGCATCGTCTGCGTCGAAGCCATCAACGCGCCTGCCGAGTTCATGGGCGGACGCCAGTTGATCGCCAGGGGCGCGCCCGTCGACGCCGTCCTTCTGGCCGACACGGCGGTGTCGATGAAGGCGGTCGCCCTGCCCGCCTGAGGCTACTCGCCGATGGTCAGGTCCAGAACGCGGGAGATCAACAACCGGCCTGCGCCTACGTCCACCGCCGCCCGGCGCCCGGCGAAGGCGGCCATGCCGATCAGGGCTTCGGCGGCATTGGGCCAGCGGGAGGCTTCGAACACCCCGACCTTGACCCGACGGTGCAGTTGATCGGCGAAGGCGACGGTGCGGGCCTCGACCGTGCGGCCTTCCACCGCGCCGCCCAGCACCAGGCTGCGCATCCCGGATTGGGGGCGGCCATCCAGCAGGCCCGTCCTGTCCGCCGCCCTCTGCGACAGGCTCAGCAGCGACGCCGCCCCCGTGTCGATCACCCCGGTCGCGGCCACGCCCTCGATCTCTATCCCCGCAACCAACGCCCCGGAGGCACGGCGCGTCGGCGTCAGCGCCAGGTCATCGCTGGCCGCAAAGCGCTCCAAGGCATGCAGGCGGGTGCGCCTGTTCTCGCCGTCGATCTCCAGAACGCCTTGCGCCAACATGTCCCGGCCCAAAATCAGAGGACGCTCGAACGGACTGGCGGCCAGTTCGCCCAGGTCCATGACCGCGGCCCGCAACCCGCCGATGCTCAGCCCCTGCGCTGTCAGGTCCAGCGAGGCGCCGCGTCCCACCTGCGTTCCGCCGCCGACGCCATGCGCCAGGATCGGCATGTCGAACAGGGAATGGGAACGCTCGGGCAGAGCCTGGAACCAGCGCTTGTCCACGACAGACACCTGCGCCCCCGTGTCGACCAGGGCGGTGACCTCATGCCCGTCGATGACGACATCCAGCGTCGGCACGCCCAGAACAGGATCATAGGCGGCCCATTCGGTCGCGCCGTCCCCATTGAAGATTAGCTGCGGGGCCGGCCAGAACAGTTGCTCACGCGCCCACCAGGCCCCGCCTGCAACGACGGCCAGCCCTGCGGCGCGGGTGAAAAGACGGCGACGGTTCATCAGGATCGAAGATGGCGGGCAAGACCCCGGAACGCCAGCGTTGCCGACGCTGAAATCGGCGCAGAAATTAAAGAAGTCCGGCTCACGTCCCCCGACGCGAACCGGACCCCTCCGCTCAGTCGCCCCCGGCGCCCTCGCGTCTCGCTGATTCCAGCTGTAACTGGAATCTTAACCTTTCTGGCACGATCCGTGACTTGCGTCGATGGACTTCCCCGATCAGGAGAACCGGCTCATCGCCGCCCGAACGGCACGACGTGATTGTCCGGATCATGACCGATTTCAGCCGGGCCCAGATAGGCGATTCCGGACCGCTGGCACCAGTAACGGACGATCTCCTCGGCGGTCAGGCCGAAGTCGGGATCGTTCTCGACGATGTTCGACACCCGGCCCAGACGGATGCCCGCCACCCGTCGTATCGAGGCCTGTCCCGTCAGGTGGAACATCATCCGGTCGATGCGGTACAGCGGCTCGGACACATCCTCCAGCATCAGCACATGGCCGCTCAGGTCCGGCTCCAGCACCGTGCCGACCAGGGCGTCGAGGATACTGAGGTTGAAGGCGACAGCGGGTCGCGGATCGGCATGCAGCGACGGCTCCCACGACGCCGTATCGCCCTTGGTCAGCCAGTTCAGCGCCCGCCACGCCGTCGCATCATGACGCACCGCATCCGAGGCCATCGGCCCGTGAGCGACATGAGGGAACCCCGCCTTGTAAAGCAGGGCCAGCAGACTGCCCGCGTCGGAATAGCCCAGATAGCGTTTGCCCCGCGCCGTCTCATTCAGGCGCGGCAGAACCGCCTCGGCGATGCGGCACGAGCCATAGCCGCCGCGCGCGAACCAGATGGCGTCCAGTCTTGGATCATTGGCGAACTCGACAAAGGCGTTGGCCCGGCTGGCGTCATCGCCGCCGAAATGGCCGTGCTTGCCGAAGCTGGCCGGATGAAACACCACCGCCACAGATCGATCCGGATAGTGGGCCGCCATCCAGGCCTCCACCGCTTCGGCGCGCGCCTTGTCGAACCGCGAGCTGGCGTTGACGATGCCGATCTTCATTCAGGCGCTTTCCATGGCGGGCGGGTGGTTTCGTCTGATCGCCGTGCTAGTCAGACCCTCCCAGACTTCCCGGTTTCGCGCACATGAATCAAGACGACTATTTCTTCTGCGGCGTCGGCGGGTCGGGCATGCTGCCTCTGGCCATGATCGTTCAGGCGCGCGGCGGGCGCATCGAGGGTTCGGACCGGTCGCGGGACCAGGGCCGAACGCCTGAGAAATTCGCCTGGCTGGAAGCGCACGGCGTGACCCTTCATCCCCAGGACGGCTCGGGCGTGACGCGGGCCGGTCAGATCGTGATCGCCACCGGCGCCGTCGAGGACACCGTGCCCGACATCGGCGCGGCCAAACAGGTCGGCGCGACCATCAAGACCCGCCCCCAACTGCTCAGCGAACTGTTCAACGCCGCCCCGACCTCGATCGGCGTGGCCGGCACCAGCGGCAAGTCCACCATCACCGGCATGATCGCCTGGATCCTGCATCAGGCCGGGCGCAAGCCGACCGTGATGAACGGCGCGGTGATGAAGAATTTCAGCGACGCCGACCACCCTTTCGCCAGCGCCCTGATCGGCGGCGCCGACCTGTTCGTGTCCGAGGTGGACGAAAGCGACGGCTCCATCGCCCGATATGATCCGACCGTGGCGGTGGTCTCCAACATCTCGCTGGACCACAAGTCGATGGAGGAACTGCGCGACCTGTTCGGCGGCTTCACCCGCCGAGCCCGCACGGCGGTGCTGAACCTCGACAACCCTGAGACCGCCGCCCTGGCCCAGACGCTGGCGGACGAGAAGGCCGAAGTGAAAATCGTCACCTTCGCTCTGGGAGAAGAGACGGCGACGCTGAACGCTCACGAGCTGACCCCGCGCCCGACGGGCATGAGCTTCACCCTGACCGAGACTGACGGCGAGACCCTGCCCGTCGTGCTCAACGTGCCCGGCGCGCACAATGTCGCCAATGCGCTGGCGGCGCTGGGGGCCACCCGCGCGCTGGGCGTGTCCCTCAGCGAAGCCGTCGCGGCGCTGGAGACCTTCGCCGGAATCCGCCGCCGGATGGAAGTGGTCGGCACGGCCAACGGCGTCACCGTCATCGACGACTTCGCCCACAACCCCGACAAGATCGCCGCCACCCTGAAGACGCTGCACGCCTTCGACGGCCGGCTGCTGATCCTGTTCCAGCCGCACGGCTATGGCCCTCTGAAGCTGATGAAGAATGAGTTCATCGAGGGCTTCGTCGGCCTGATGCGTCCCGACGACGTCCTGCTGATGCCCGAGCCGGTCTATTACGGCGGAACGACGGATCGCAGCGTCGGAAGCGTTGCAATCGCAGACAGTATACGACATGCAGGACGTCAGGCTGAGGCCTTCGCCACGCGCGAGGCCTGCGGCGATCGTCTGATCGCCCTGGCCCGTCCCGGCGACCGCATCCTGATCATGGGCGCGCGGGACGACACCCTGTCGACGTTTGCAGAGGCTCTGCTGACCCGGCTTTGAGACCCTGCCCCGACCGCCTGTCGACGGGGACGTGACGCCCGTTTCCGCGAGTAGATGAGTTCAGCATGTTCCAACTGCCTCCCCCGCCGCCGCAACCCGTCACCGACCTGACCGAAGTGATCGTCACCGGCGCCCGGCTCCCCCCCGCCGCGGGCGAGGCGGCCTTCGCCGTCATCCGTCTGGACGACCGCGACCTGAACCGGGGCCAGCGCCTGGACGAGGCTTTGGCCAGCGTGCCCGCCGTCTCCCTGTTTCGCCGCACCACCAGCCTGTCGGCCAATCCCACCACCCAGGGGATCTCTCTGAGGGCCATTGCGCCGTCGGGCGCCGGCCGCACCCTGGTGACGCTGGACGGCGTGCCGCTGAATGATCCGTTCGGGGGCTGGGTGATCTGGTCCCAGGCCGCCACCGAATCGCTGGCCGGTCTGGACATCGTGCGCGGCTCGGGCGCCGGTCCATACGGCGCGGGCGCCCTGACCGGGGTGATCGCCCTGCGCGAGCGGGACACCGGCTCCGTCCTTGACGCCTCCATGGCAGAACGCGGCGGCGGACGGCTGGCGGCGGCGGGCGCCGCCGACCTGGGCCCGGTCCGTCTGGTCGCCTCGGGCCTCTATGAGACCAGCGACGGCTACACACCGGTGCGCGGCGACGCCGCCGGGGCGGCCGACACGCCCATGGATCTGGAGGTGAAGAGCGCCGCCCTTCGCGCCGATGTTCCCGTCGGCCCCGCCGTCGTCTCCCTGCGCGCCTCGGCCTTCGAAGAGGATCGCGGTTCGGGCTTGGCCGGAACGCGCGCCACCGCCAGCGGAAACAGCCTCAGCGCCACCGCCGCCGTACGGCCGACCGACGACCGCCTGGGCTGGCGGCTGCAGGCCTGGCGGCGTGAAAGCGACCTGGCCAACACCTCCGCCTCCGTCGCCCTTGATCGCTCCGACACGACTCCCGCCAACGACCAGTATGAGACGCCGGCCACCGGCTGGGGCCTGAACGCAGCGCTGCGGCGCTCGACTCTCGCCGCCTTCGGCGGGCGCATCGAATGGGAGGTCGGCGCCGACGCCCGCTTCACCGAGGGCGAGACCCACGAACGGTTCAGCAATCCCACCGGCGCGGGCTTCACCAGGCACCGTGTCGCGGGCGGCGAAACCGCCGTCGCCGGCGTCTACGCCGAGGGCTCATGGAGCGACAGCCTGTGGCTGGTCGCCGGCGGCCTGCGCTGGGACCGCTGGGAGAACAGCGCCGGACGCCGCATCGAAACCACCCTCAGCACCGGCGCGATCCTGCTGTCGGAAAGCGACCCCGACCGCTCCGGCGATCTGGTCAGCGCCCGTCTGGGCGTGCGTCGCGACATGTCGGCTGTCTTCGGCGACGGCCAGGCCCTGCGCGCGGCGGCCTACACGGGCTTCCGGCCCGCCACGCTGAATGAACTGCACCGCCCCTTCCGCGTCGGCAACGACCTGACCGAGGCCAACGCCGCGCTGCGGCCCGAACAGCTCAGCGGGGTCGAGGCCGGCTGGTCATGGACCGGCGACCGGGCCGCCCTGGGCGCCACCGTCTTCTGGAACCGCATCGAGGACGCCATCGTCAACGTCACCATCGGCGAAGGCCCGGGAACCTTCCCTCGGGCCGGTTTCGTCCCGGCGGGCGGCGTGCTGCGCCAGCGCCAGAACGCGGGCGTCATCGAGGCGATGGGCGTCGAGATCGACGGACGCTTCACCGTCAGCGACAGCCTGACCCTGCATGGCGCCCTGTCGGCGACGGACGCCCGCGTCGACGGCGGCGCCTCCGCCCCGCAACTGACCGGCCTGCGCCCGGCCCAGGCCCCGATCTGGAGCGCCGTCGCCGGTCTGGACTGGACCCCCGTCGATCGCCTGACCCTGGCCGCCGATGTCCGTTGGGAGAGCCGCCGCTTCGATGACGACCTGAACAGCCGCGTGCTGGACGCCGCTGTCACCGCCGATGTCCGCGCCGAATGGGCTGTGTCGCCGGGCGCAACCTTGTGGGCCGCCGCCGATAATCTGTTCGACGCCGAGGTCGAGGTGTCGAAGACCGGCGGCGGCGTCGCCGGCTTCGCCCCGCCCCGCACCTTGCGCATTGGTGTCAGGCTGTCGCGCTGACCGCACGCCGTTTATCTTGCAAATGGTTCTCAAGCGCTGCAAATAGCGCCCGTGACCCAACCCGCCTCCACGCCCGCAAAGCCCAAAGCCGCCATGAACGCCCGCCGGTCGTTCTGGTTGAAGCAACTGCATCAGTGGCACTGGATCTCGGCGGCGGTCAGCCTGATCGGCCTGTTCCTGTTCGCCATCACCGGCATCACCCTGAACCATGCCGCCTCCATCCCGGCGACGCCCCAGGTGTCGGAACAGAGCGCGACCCTGCCCGCCCCCCTTCTGGAGCGGCTGGCCGCCCTGCCGGATGAGACCACCGATCCGGTGCCTGACGCCGTCGCCCGCTGGGCCGCCGACACGATGAAGGTGTCCATCGCCGGGAGAGCCACCGAAACCACAGCTGACGAAGTCTATGTCGCCCTGACCGAGCCGGGCGGCGACGGCTGGCTGACCATCGACCGCGCCACCGGCGAGGCGGCGCATGAGCGCACAACGCGCGGCGTGGTCGCCTACCTCAATGACCTGCACAAGGGCCGCAACACCGGCAAGGTGTGGTTCTGGTTCATCGACGTCTTCGCCGCCGCCTGCATCATCTTCGCCGTCACGGGTTTCGGCCTGACCTGGCTGCACGCCCGCCAGAGGCCCTCGACCTGGCCGCTGCTGGGCCTCGGCCTGCTGATCCCCGTCGTCATCGCCCTCATATTCATCCACTGACGAGACCGTCATGAAGAAGCTTTCCCTCGCCCTCACGACCGCCGTCGTCGCCGCCGCCGCGACGCCAGCCCTGGCTGCCGACCTGAACGTCTCGGTCGAGATTCCGCGCCTCAGCGTGGCCGCCTATCACCGCCCCTATGTCGCCGTCTGGATCGAGCGTCCCGACAACACCGCCGTGCGCACCCTGTCGGTCTGGTACGAGGTGTCGAACGTCGCCGAAGGCCGCGACTGGCTGAAGGACATGCGCACCTGGTGGCGTCGCGGCGGCCGCGCCATGACCCTGCCCGCCGACGGCGTGTCCAGCGCGACCAAGGCCCCGGGCCGTCACACCGTCTCCGTCCCCGGCGCCCGTCTCAGCGGCCTGGCCGCCGGCGACTATGTCCTGGTCGTCGAGGCCGCCCGTGAGCTGGGCGGACGCGAAGCCGTGCGCGTTCCCTTCCGCTGGGGCGCGGCCAACACCGCCCGCGCCTCGGGCTCCACCGAACTGGGCGCCGTCAGCGTCACCGTCACCCGCTAAAGGAAAGCCGTCATGAAGAAATCCATCGCCTTGCTGGCGGCCATCGCCGCCCTCGCCGCTCCTCTCTCCGCCCAGGCCCACCGCGCCTGGCTGGCCCCGACCTCGACCGTGCTGTCGGGCGCCGACGCCTGGGTCGGTTTCGACGCCGGCATGTCGAACGGCATCTTCATCGCCGACCACGCCGCCATGAACCTGGCCGGACTGGTCATCACCGCGCCGGACGGCTCGACCGTTCAGGCCGAGAACCTGAACCGCGCCCGCTACCGCTCGTCCTTCGACCTGCACATGACCCAGCAGGGCACCTACAAGATCGCCAACGTCTCCAGCGGCCTGATGGCGACCTATAAGGAGAATGGCGAAGACAAGCGCTGGCGCGGACAGGCCGCCGACTTCCCCGCCGCCCTGCCTGCGGGCGCCACCGATGTGGTCGCCACCCGTACGGCCAGCCGGATCGAAACCTTCGTCACCCTGGGCGACACCACCGACAGCGTCTTCACCAATCCCGGCGACGGCCTGGTGCTGATCCCCGTCACCCACCCCAATGATCTGGCGGCGGGCGAGGAAGCGACCTTCAAACTGGCCAACGACGGCGTCGCCGCCTCCGGCGTCGAAGTCACCATCGCGCGCGGCGGCACCCGCTACCGCGACGCCCCGGAAGAGATCACGGTCGTCACCGGCGCCGACGGCAGCTTCTCCGTCACCTGGCCCGAAGCCGGCATGTACTGGCTGAACGCCTCGGTCCGCACCCCGGCCCAGGGCGACACTGTCGCCGCCAGCGCCTCCTACGTCGCCGTGATGGAAGTGCTGCCCTGACACAGGAAGGCCCGTCTGCCGAAACGGGGCCGGACGCGGGAAACCGCGTCCTGATCCCGACCCATGGCCGACGTCCGACGCGGCCTCCGACCGATCTGGTCTGGGACTTCGCGGGCCAGACCATGGGCACAGGCTGGTCGGTCCGGCTGACGCCGCCGCTTGAAGCCTCGCGTGCGCAGTTTGAGGCGGCGATCGAACAGGAACTGGCCGGGATCATCGCCCTGTTCAGCCACTGGGACCCGTCGTCGGAACTGTCGCGCTGGAACGCCGCCCCCGCCGGAACCTGGGCCATGTCCGAGCCCTTCTGGGCCGTTCTGGACGAGGCGATGAACCTGGCCGCCGACACCGACGGCGCCGCCGATCCGACGCTGGGCGCTCTGGTCGATCTGTGGGGCTTCGGCCCGCCCGGCCCGCGCGCTTCGGGCCTGCCGACTGACGATGAAATCGGAGCCGCCCTCGCCGTCAGCGGCTGGGGCCGGTTGCGCATGGTCCGGCAGGGCCGCGGTCTGGTCCAACCGGGCGGCATGCGTCTGGACCTGTCGGGCGTCGCCAAGGGTCATGCGGTGGACAAGGTCTGCGAACGCCTCACCGCGTTGGGCGCCACCCACCATCTGGTCGAGATCGGCGGCGAACTGCGCGGCGCCGGCGTCAAGCCCGACGGCCTGCCCTGGTGGACCGAACTCGAAGCTGCGCACGGCGCGACCGCTCCTCGCACATTGGCCGCCCTGTTCGACATCGCGGTCGCCACCTCCGGCGACAGTGAGCGTCATTTCGAAGTCTTCGGCCAAAGCTACAGCCACACGCTGGACGGCCAAAGCGGCCGCCCGATCCGCAACGGCGTCGCCTCGGTCAGCGTCTTCGCCGACACCGCCCTGCGCGCCGACGCCCTCGCCACCGCCCTGACCGTCATGGGGTCTGAGGACGGCGCCGCCTGGGCCGAGGCCATGAACATCGCCGCCCTGTTCACCGTGCGCGGACCTGAAGGCTTCACCGAGATCATCACAACGGCCGCCGCCGCCATGCTGGAGGAAGGCGCCGCGTGACCGAAGATCCCATCCGCTGGCTGTGGGCGGGCGTCGCCGTCGCCCTGTGGCTGCTGTCCATCGCCGCCGTCGTCGCCGTGCGCGCTCTGGCCAAGCGCCGCGCTGACGCCAGGGCCGCCTCCCTTTCAGGCGACAGCAGCGACGCCCTTCTGGTCGCCTTCGCCAGCCAGACGGGTCTGGCCGAGGAACTGGCCTGGATGACCGCCTCCAGCCTGTCGCAAGCCGGAACGCCCGCGCGCGTGGCCCTGCTGGGCGATCTGGAGCCCGCCGACCTCAAGACCGCAGGCCGGGTGCTGATCATCGCCTCCACCACCGGCGAGGGCGACGCCCCCGACAGCATGTCCTGGTTCATGCGCAAGCAGATGGCCCAGCCCGCCGACCTGACCGGCGTCAGCTACGGTCTTCTGGCGCTGGGCGACCGCACCTATGCCGACTACTGCGGCTTCGGACGCGCTCTCGATCAATGGCTGACGCAGTCCGGCGCGACCCGCCTGTTCGACACGGTCGAGGTCGACAACGGCGACACCGGCGCCGTGCGTCACTGGCAGCATCAGCTGGGCCTGCTGACCGGCCACGCGGTGCAGGCCGACTGGACCCCGCCCGCCTATGACCGCTGGCGGCTGGCTGAGCGCACCCATCTGAACCCCGGCAGCCCGGGCGGCGAGACCTGGCGTCTGGCCTTCGTCCCCATCGACCACACGCCCGACTGGGTCGCAGGCGACATCGCCGAGATCGGCCTGCCGTCTCGTGACGACGCCCCTGCCGCGTCGCGCGAATACTCCGTCGCCTCCCTGCCCTCGGACGGTCGCGCCGAGTTCATCATCCGCCTGATGACCAGCCCGGACGGTGTCCCCGGCCTCGGCTCCGGCTGGCTGACCCGGCGTCTGACCGTGGGCGACGAGATCGGCATGCGGATGCGCACCAACCGCAGTTTCCACGGCCCCGACGCCGCCACGCCCCTGATCCTGATCGGCAACGGCACCGGCCTGGCGGGCCTGCGCGCCCACCTCAAGGCCCGCGAAGGCGCCTCTCAAGGCGGCGCCTGGTTGATGTTCGGAGAGCGCTCCCGCGCCCACGACGCCCTGCTGGACGACGAGCTTCAGACCGCCCTCGCCTCAGGCCTGCTGACCCGTCTGGACCGTGCCTTCTCGCGCGACGCCGGCGACGGGCGTTACGTCCAGACCCTGATCACCGAACAGGCCGACGAGGTCCGCGCCTGGGTCGATCGCGGCGCCGTCATCATGGTCTGCGGCAGTCTGGAGGGCATGGCCTCAGGCGTGCATCAGGCGCTGGAGGATGCGCTCGGGGCCGAACGACTGCTGGAACTGAAAGACGCAGGCCGCTACCGCCGGGACGTCTATTAGACATTCCTTCCCCCGCTTGCGGGGGAAGTGTCACGTCGTCTCGCGCAGCGAGACCAGTGACGATGGGGGAATTTCAGAAGACTTCCCTCACCGACCCTGGATCGGCTGCGCCGATCGCCGGGCCACCTCTCCCACATGTGGGAGAGGAAATGTCTAAACCTCCGACCAGCGCCGCAGCAGGTTGTGATAGACCGCCGTCAGCTCCAGCACCGCCTCATCCTTCGGCCCCTTGTCGGCGCTGACTCTCTGAATGGCGACATCGAGACGGAACAGGGTCTCACGGTCGGCGTCGTCGCGGATCAGGCTCTGCAGCCAGAAGAAGCTGGCCACCCGTTTGCCGCGCGTCACCGGCGTGACCCGGTGCAGGCTCTTTGACGGATACAGCACCAGGCCCCCGGCGGGCAGCTTGACCGACTGCGCCCCGTACATCTCCTCGATCAGCAGTTCGCCGCCGTCGTAGTCCTCGGGTTCCGACAGAAACAGGGTGGCGGACAGGTCGCTGCGGATGCGCACCCCCGCCCGCTGGCGGATGGCGTTGTCGACATGGACCCCGAAATGCTCGCCGCCCTCATAGGCGTTGAACAGGGGCGGAAACAGCGTGTGCGGCAGGGCGGCCGAGACGAACATGGGATTGGCGTTCAGCGCCTGTGTCACCAGGGCGCCGACCTCGCGCGCCTCGACGGAGTCTTCGGGCAGCTGGCGGTTGACCTTGGCCGTGGCCGACTGATGGCCGGAGGTGACGTTGCCGTCCGCCCAGGGCCCGCCATCCAGCCGCGCCCTCAGGGCGGCGACCTCCGCCTTGGTGAAGACGCCGGGGATGTGCAGCAGCATGCCAGATTCCTTGAAACGAAAGCGGCCCCGTCGGGGGAGCGACGGGGCCGGCAGTCTGACTCGAATTCCGTACGGTTGGGAACTAGTAGCGGAGGTTCAGCGTCAGAATGGCCTGACGGGCCGGGGCGACATCGGCGTGGTGCACGCCGTTGGTGCGCAGGATGTATTCCTCATCGCCCGCGTTCTGGACGTTGAGCTGCAGCGAGGCCCGCTCGTTGATGTCGTAGGAGGCGAACAGGTCCACGCGGGTGTATTCCGGCGCATAGACGCGGTTGGCGCCGCCGCCGGCCCCGCCCTGGTTGCCGCCGAAGCTGTCGGAGACATAATAGACCCCGCCGCCCAGGCTCAGCTTGGGGGTCACGCGATAGGTCGAGAACAGGCTGAAGCTGTGCTCCGGCGTATTGGCCAGAGGATCGCCGACGTTGACGTTGTTATAGGCGCCCGAGACCAGTTCGGAGTCCATCCAGGTGTAGCCGCCGAACACCTGCCACTCGCGGGTGATGTTGCCGGACACGCCCAGCTCAATGCCTTTGACCTCGGCTTCGCCCGCCTGTTCATAGACGCCCGGCGACACCTGGATCTGGGCGTTCTCGCGCTTCAGCATGAAGGCCGCGCCCGACACCGCCAGACGGTCGCCGAACAGATTGGCCTTGGCGCCGATTTCCCAGCTGGTCGTCTCTTCGGGGTCCAGAAGGGTGGTGAGCAGATTGCCCGTGCCTGTGCCGGTCCCGGTGTTCTGGTCGCCCGCCGAAATGGTCGGCGGCGTCGCCGAGGTGGCGTAGGACAGATAGACGCTGGAGTTGGTCGTCGGCTTGTAAACCAGACCGACCTGATAGTTCAGGAAGTCCCAGTCGCCGCCGACGGCGGTGTAGATCGGGGCCGCCGTCGTGCCCGTCGCATTGGTCCCCTCGACGGAATAATCGTCATAGCGCAGACCCAGATTCAGGACCCAGCGCTCACCGAACGAGATCGAATCCTGGGCGTACAGGCCGATGGTGTCGGTGCGGCTGTCGCTGATCAGCCCCTTCACGATGGTGCCGGTCCAGGGATCGGACGGGTTCGGTGCATACAGGGGCGTGCAGTCGAAGCCGGTCATCGGCGCCGGGCAGGCCGAACCCGACAGGGTCGTGACCGTATAGCCGGCGTTGCTGTTGTCTTCGCGCGACAGTTCCAGCCCGACGTTGAAGCGGTGCACGGCGCCGCCGGTCGTGAATCGACCCGTCAGATCGGTGACGTTGGCGATGGTGTCGGTCGGGTTCCAGCGCGACTTGAGGCCCCGCTTCATCCAGTAGGTGTCGCCGATCAGGACCACGCCGCCATTGGTGATGTTGCCGCCGTCGCCGGGGTTGGTCACCACATAGTCGTTCAGCGTCCGGGAATAGCGGCTGACGTTGCGGATCGACAGATTGTCGTTGAACTCATGCTCGAAGTTGAAGGTGAAGGTGTCGACCGTATTGGTCAGATAGTCACGCGCCGTCAGGCCGTAGAAGCTGTCATACGGCACATCCAGAATGCCGCTGTCCGTCGTGCGCACGCCGATCTTGGTGAACAGGGGGATGCCGTAGTCCGGCATCTGGTTCGACTCCAGATGATAGTAGCTGAAGGTGGCGTGGGTGTCCGTGCCGAGCCCGGCGGCCAGCGACAGACCCAGACCCCATTTGTCATAGTCCACCGCGTTGCGGCCGGGCACGTCCCCCTGGGCGCCCATCAGGTTCAGGCGCAGGGCGGCGGTTTCACCCAGGTTCCAGTTCTGGTCGATCGTGCCGCGCAGATAGCCGTCCGTGCCGACGCCCAGGCCGAAGCGGGTGAAGTCGGTCAGCTTCGGCGCCTTGGAGCCCAGGTTGATGCTGCCGCCGCCAGAGCCGCGGCCCGAATAGACCGAGTCAGGGCCCTTCACGACCTCGACCTGCTCCAGATTGAAGACCTCGCGCTGCTGGCCGCCGGAATCGCGGATGCCGTCGACGAAGACGTTGTTGCCCGAGGCCTGACCCCGGATGAAGGGCCGGTCGGCCAGCGGCTGGCCGCCCTCGCCCGCGCCGAAGGTGATGCCCGGCGAGGTGCGCAGGATGTCCTGCAGCGAGGTCGCCGCCGTCTGTTCGATGATCTGTTGCGGGATGATGGTGACGGCGCGCGGCGTATCGACCAGGGGCGCGACAAAGCGCGGCGACTGCGGTTCACGGCGCACCGCATGGCCCTCGACATTGATGGCGCCGAGGTTGGTGACTTCCTGAGGGTCAGCCGTAACGATCGGGGAGCCGTCCGGTCCCGCCGCCATCGCCGGCCCCGCCATCAGCATCCCCGCTGCGCTGGAGGCGAACAGAAGCGAGCGGAGGGTGTCGGCGCGGGAGGCCATGGCTGAATCCAGACAAAGTGAAGTTGCAATCGGGTCGCAATATCACTCTGACCTCTGGCCGCAAGGCGTATTTGCGATGCATTCGCAATTAATTCGCGGCGCCGACATTGCGTTGCAGCAAGCACACACCGCAACGCAGAGGCGCGGCGTTTCCTACGGCCGCGTCTGGCCCGCGCCGCGCACCACATATTTGTAGCTGGTCAGTTGCTCGGCCCCGACCGGCCCGCGCGCATGCAGGCGCGAGGTCGAAATGCCGATTTCGCCGCCGAAGCCGAACTCGCCGCCGTCAGCGAACTGGGTCGAGGCGTTCCATACCACGATGGCGCTGTCGACCGTATTGAGGAAGGCCGCTGCGGCTTCTGCGTCTTCGGTGACGATGGCCTCCGTATGGCCCGAGCCGTAACGGCGGATGTGATCGACCGCCTCATCCAGCCCCTCGACCACCCGCACCGACAGGACGGCGGCGAGGTATTCCGTGGACCAGTCCGCCTCGTCCGCCGCTTCGATTCCGGGCAGGATCGTTTGCGCCTCCGCATCGCCGCGCAGCGTGCAGCCGGCCTCGGTCAAGGCCGCAGCGACGACAGGCAGAAGCCGCGCCGCCGCCGCCCGGTCCACCAGCAGCGTCTCGGTCGCCCCGCAGACGGAGACGCGCCGCATCTTGGCGTTGACCACCACATCGCGGGCCATGTCGGCGTCGGCGGCGGCGTGCAGATAGGTGTGGTTGATCCCCTCCAGATGGCTCAGCACCGGCACGCGCGCCTCGGCCTGAACGCGCGCCACCAGACTCTTGCCGCCGCGCGGGATCAGCAGGTCGATGCTCCCCTCCAGCCCGGTCAGCAACGCTCCCACCGCCGCGCGATCCGCCGTGGCGACCAGCTGCACCGCATCGGCGGGCAGGCCCGCCTCGACCAGCCCCTCGACCATGGCCGCGTGGATGGCCAGCGACGACTGCAGACAGTCCGAGCCGCAGCGCAGGATGGCGACATTGCCCGAGCGCAGGCACAGGGCGGCGGCGTCGGCGGTGACGTTGGGCCGGCTCTCATAGATGATGGCCAGAACCCCGATAGGGGTGGAGACCCGGGCGATGTCCAGCCCGTTGGGCCGGGTCCAGCGCGCCAGCTCACGCCCCAACGGATCAGGCAGGTCCGCCACCTCGGCCACGGCGTCCGCCACGCCCGTCAGCCGTTCCGGCGTCAGGCTCAGCCGGTCGATCAGGGCCTCGGACAATCCGTTGGCGCGCGCGGCGGCCACGTCGCGGCCATTGGCGGCCAGTATGGCGGCGGTCGAACGGCTGAGGGCGGCGGCGCAGGCCTTCAGCGCGGCGGTGCGGACCTCTGGCGCAGCGGTGCGCACGGCTTGCGCGGCCGCACGGGCGCGCCGGCCCATGTCCAGCATGTCGGTTTCGATCGCGCTCACGCCTCACCCTCCAGAACCAGATCGTCGCGGTGGACGGCGACCTGTGGGCCTTTGTAACCGACCAGGCCTTCGATCTCGGCGGTCTTGCGGCCCTGGATCAGCGCCATCTCCTCAGCGGACCATGCGGCCAGGCCGACCCCGGCGCGGACGCCCGCCACCGTGACGATCAGAACGCTGTCGCCCTTGTCGAACCGGCCCTCGACCGCACGCACGCCGGACGGCAGCAGGCTCTTGCCGCCGCGCAGGGCCGCGACCGCCCCGTCATCGACGACCAGACTTCCCGCCGGCTGGACGCTGCCCGCGATCCACGCCTTCCACGCCGCGACCGGGCCGCCTGGCGCGGGGAACAGGGTGGCGCGCGCCCCCGCCGCCACAGCCGCCAGGGGATGAGGCTCCAGCCCCGACGCGATGACGGTGGCGCAGCCAGCCGAGCGGGCGATGCGCGCCGCCTCCAGCTTGGTCCGCATGCCGCCGGTGCCGACCGCTGCGGCGGCGTTGGCCTCGCCCGCCATGGCCATGATCTCGGGCGTCAGGGTCTCGACCAGTGACAGGTGTTTCGCATCCGGGTTCCGGCGCGGATCGGCGTCGTACATGCCGTCGATGTCGGACAACAGCACCAGCAAGTCTGCACGGGCCAGCTGCGCCGTGCGCGCCGCCAGCCGGTCGTTGTCGCCATAGCGGATTTCTTCCGTCGCCACGGTATCGTTCTCATTGACCACCGGGACGGCGCCCAGCCTCAGCAAGGCGTCCACGGTCGATCGCGCATTCAGCCAGCGACGGCGTCGCTCAGTATCGTCGCGGGTCAACAGGACCTGCGCAGGCGTCAGGCCGTGGGGCGACAACGCGCCCTCCCAGGCCTGCATCAACAGGGACTGGCCGGCGGCGGCGGCGGCCTGTTTCTCATCGATGCGGGCTGAGCGCGACAGGCCCAATCGCCCCCGGCCTAGGGCGATGGCCCCGGACGAAACGACCACGACCTCCACGCCGCGCGCGCGCAGGGCGGCGATGTCATCCCCCAGCGCCTTGAGCCAGGAGGCGTTCGCGCGACCGCCCTCGACCAGAAGCGCCGAGCCGATCTTGATGACGATGCGCCGTGCGGCGGCGAGGGCTGTGGCTGCGGTCTGGGTCACAGACGGACCATGCCGCGCCTTGTGCGGCGCAACAAGCCGTCAGCGCATTGATCTAGGATGCGTTGAAGGTGTTGCAGACGTTCGGATCGCCCGAGTTGTAGCCGCGTTGCAGCCACTCCATACGCTGGGCCGAAGAGCCGTGGGTGAAGCCTTCGGGCGAGACCTGGCGGCCCGAGCGACGCTGCAGGGTGTCGTCGCCGATGGCGTTGGCCGACTGCAGCCCCTTCTCCAGATCACCCGCCTCCAGCGCCACCTGACCGCCCGACACCGCCGAGGCGTTGGCCGCCCAGACGCCGGCATAGCAGTCGGCCTGAAGCTCCAGCGCCACCGAATACTGGTTGGCCTCGCCCTGGCTGCGCGCCGACTGCTGGGCGCGCTGGACCCGCTCTGAGGTCCCGGTCAGGGTCTGGATATGGTGGCCGAACTCATGGGCGATGACATAGGCCTTGGCGAAGTCGGCGCTGGACCCGCCCAGGTTCTGCAGTTCCTGCCAGAAGGACAGGTCCAGATAGACCGTCTGATCCGCTGGACAGTAGAAGGGCCCCATCGCCGCCTGGCCGTAGCCGCAGCCGGTGGAGGTGCCCTGGCCATAGATGACCACCTTGGGCTGCCGATATCCGTCCAGCTTGGCCTTCCAGACATCGTTGATGTTGCCGCCGATGACATCGACGAACTGTCCGGCCTCGTCCTGGGGCGTGCCGACCTGGCCCTGTTCGGACTGGCCCGCGCCGCCGAACTGGCTGGCCAGCTGGGTCGTCGTGCCGGGGTCGATGCCGAAGACGAAATAGCCGATGGCCGCGATGACCATGACGCCGATGCCGCCGCCCGCGATCGTTCCGCCGCCCATGCCGCGCCGATCCTCGACGCCGCCGCCGCCCTGCCGTCCGCCCTGCCAACGCATGATCGCCCCTCCGTCGAATTCCCGTTCAAGCTAGGCTGGAACGCAGGCGGAGGGGAAGGGATGCACGACGCACACCATGTAAAATTTCAGCGCGGACCCTGATCCAGCCAGCGGTCGATCTGGGCCGAACCGTCCACGGCCTGACGGCGGCTTTGCGTGACAGCGTCCTGCTGCGGCAAGCGCGAGGTGTAGACCGGCGCGGGCGGGCTCGGCGCCGGGGGCAGGGTCGCCTCAAGGCGTCTGCGGGCGGCCTCGGTGTCCCTCTGCGCCTGACGCGCCTGGGCCTCGCGCTGGTCGGCGTCGCGGCGCATCTGCTCCATGGCCAGCCGGTTCTGATCGGCCTGATAGCGGTGCTGGTCCATGGCCGAGCCCCCCGGCTGGGGCGGCCATGGCGCGGTCTGGGCCTGAACCGACGGCGCCATCGCGGACATCAGAAGGATAAGGGCAAGCATCTTCATGCGCTAAAGATGGGCTCTCGCCGCATCAACGCCAAGCGAAGCCGTTGGCTCAAACCTCTGGCGCATCCGACAGGGTCCAGACACGGGTGCGCTTCACCGCCGAATCCTCCAGCTCCCGTGTCGTCGGCACTTCATACTCGGCCAGCAGGTCGAAACCGGACTTGGGGAAGTAGGTGCGGATCGGATCGCCGACCAGAACGCGCACGCCCCGCCCATGCGCCTCGGTCAGCCAGGCCAGAACCCGCTCGGCCATCGGCCCTTCATAGAAGACATCCCCGGCGCAGATCAGATCGACGTCCGGCGCGGGGGCCTCCAGCAGATCCGCGTCGGTGAAGCCCAGCGCCACCCCGTTCAGTTCGGCGTTCATCGCCACCGCCGCGCCGCAGAAGGGATCGATGTCGGCGCACAGGGCCGAGATCGCGCCCGCCTTCATCGCCGCCACGCCGACCAGGCCCGAGCCCGCCGCGAAATCCAGCACCCGCCTTCCCGCCGCCTCATGCGGATGATCCAGCAGCCAGCGCGCCAACCCCTGCCCGCCCGCCCACGCAAACGCCCAGAACGGCGGCGGCAGGCCCATGTCGCCCAACTCCTCCTCCGTCAGCCGCCAGATGGGCGTGACCTCGTCAGCCAGCCACAGCGACACCTCGGGCGCATGGGGCACAGTCTGGATGCGGGTGTTCTCACGGATGAAGGCGGCGGCGTCAGTTATCGGCATGGTCCTCGCCGATCCCGGCTGGCTAGGGTGGGGCGATCCACACCGCACGGCGATTGTGCTCGCCGTCGCGGTCGGTTCATATGAATCTCGCCTGTGTAACGGAGTCGCCCGATGAAATCCGCCCTGACGTTCAGCGCCGCCGCCATGATGCTGGCCGCCCTCGCCGCCTGCGGGCCCGACCAGACGGCCTCCGAAGATGCGCCGTCGCTGGCTGTATCGGTGGAAGACGCCGCCGCACCTGCCGACAACCCCGCCGTCGCGCCCGAAGCTTCTCCCTCAGCCGCCGCGACCGCGAATGTGGCTGCGCCAGCCGCCACGCCGGTCAATCTGATCAAAGGCTCCCTGTGCGAAACCGATGAGCAGGTGGTCTGGACCTGTCAGGCCGGCGCCCGCACCATCTCCGTCTGCGCCTCCGCCGACCTGAACCCGAAGGAAGGCTACGCCCAATACCGCATCGGCCGTCCCGGCGCGCTGGAGATGGAGTATCCGACCACCCGCGTCCACCCGCGCGGCCGCTTCACCTACACCCTGTATCCGCAGGGCAATTCGACCCTGTCCTTCACCAACGGCGCCTATAAATATTCGCTTTTCGAGGATCTGCGCTCAACCGAGGACGGCGTCTACGTCGAGCGCGGCGACGATCTGATCAGCAACATCAGATGCAACAGCGGCATGCATTTCGAGCCGGTGGCGGCGGCGATTCAATAGGCCCTGGCTCAGCGCCCGCCGAAGTCGAAATCCTTGCGCGACGCGACGATGGTGACGATGAAGCCGGCCAGAACGTCCAGCAGCACCATGGTCAGGATCAGGAAGAAGACCGAGGTCGCAAAGCCCTGCAGCAGCAGGAATTCGACTAGGCAGACCACGAACAGGATCATCGACAGGGCGTGATTGACGATGGCGATCTTCTGGCTGGAGGTCGACTTCAACAGCTCGAAGAACAGCAGCAACAGCGACAGGAACAGGATCAGGTCGCCCGCCCCGACGCCCCAGCTGGCCCCGGACGCCATGGGGATGGAGAAGATCGGCTCGCGCAGCGCCGCCTCGGCGGCCAGGAAACTCCCGTCGCTGGTCACGCCGCCCAGCGCGCCGCTCAGCACCACGATGTTGTAGAGCACCACCGGTATCACCAGCAGCGGCAAGGCGATCAGCATGACAGGCTCCCCGGGCGCGACACCCGTCGTGAGCGTCAGACGCGGATGCTTAACGCGGATCGCGCGGAACCGCCATCAGCGGATCAGAACTCCGACACCGCCCCGGGCCGACGCGCTCGCGACTTCAGCCACATGACGCCCAGCAGGTCCGTGAACGAGGCTCTCAGCCGTCCCCAGTTGGTGTATTTCGACTGACCCGTCTCACGGTGGCGATGGTCTACGTCCAGATAGAGGTTCTGATAGCCCTCGCGGATCACCAGCGCCGGCAGATAGCGGTGGACGTGATCGAAATAGGGCAGCCGCAGGAAGACGTCGCGGCGGAATGCCTTCAGGCCGCAGCCGGTGTCGTCGGCGTCGTCGGACAAGAGCTTCTTGCGGATGCGGTTGGCCCAGCGCGAGGCCCAGCGCTTGGCCCCCGAATCACGGCGCGTCGCCCGCACCCCGCCGACCAGGGCCACGGTCGTGGGCGAAGAGGCCAGCAGATCGACCAGGCGCGGCGCATCGGCGGGCGGGTTCTGGCCGTCGCCGTCCAGCGTCACCACTATGCCCCCGCGCGCCGCCAGAACGCCGGTGCGGACCGCCCGGCTCTGGCCCGAATTGGTCGCGTGGCTGAGCACCCGCAACGCCGGCAGCTCGGCCATCAGGGCCCGCAGCTCGGCCAGGGTCTCGTCGCGCGAGGCGTCGTCGACGAAGATCATCTCATAGGCCCGGCCGGCGAAAGCCTCGGCGATCTCACGCGCCAGAGGCCCGGCTGCGCCTTGCTCGTTATGGACGGGGACGACGACGGAGATGTCGGGCGGGGTGTCGGTCATCCCCACTGTCTAGCCTATAGCCGGGACGCGTGAAACGGGGGCATGCGAAGCGCCTTCCGGCGAGGGCGGGGGGCGTGATACGACTGCGCCATGATGCGCCCCAACCTCGATCGTTTCGTCGCCGGATGGCGCGGCCCGCTGCTGGCGGCCTTCGTCGCCCTGCTGGCAGGACTGCCTGTGCTGTCGTTGCTGCCGCCGCTGGACCGTGACGAGAGCCGCTACGCCCAGGCCACGTCGCAGATGCTGGCCAGCCGCGACTTCGTCGACATCCGCTATCAGGACGAACCGCGCTGGAAAAAGCCTGTCGGCATCTACTGGATGCAGGCCGCAGCGGTGGCGGCGACCTCCAGCGTCGAGGCGCGCGACATCGGCCCCTACCGCCTGCCCTCCCTGCTGGCGGCCATGCTGGCGGCGGCGGCGGTCGCCTGGGCCGGAGCGGCCATGTTCGGAAACCGGGCGGGCTTCCTGGCCGGGGCGCTGATGGGCGCCACCTTCCTGCTGTCCACCGAGGCGGGCATCGCCAAGACCGACGCCATGTTGTGCGCCGCCGTGACCCTGGCCATGACCGCCCTGGCGCGCGCCTATCTGGCCGTGCGCGCCGGAGAGATTCCCAAACGGTCGCACAAGCTGATGTTCTGGCTGGGGCTGGGGTTGTCGATTCTGGTCAAGGGGCCGATCGGCCTGATCGTCGTCGCGCCCGCCATGATCCTGCTGTCGGTGTGGGACCGCGACATCAAATGGCTGAAGCATCTGGGCTGGGGCTGGGGCCTGCCTCTGGTCGCGCTTCTGGTCGGGCCGTGGGCCATCGCCATCACCATCGCCACCGACGGCGGGTTCTGGCGCGAGGCCATCGTCGGCGACCTGGCCCCCAAGATCACCGGCGGCCATGAAAGCCACGGCGCCCTGCCCGGCTATTTCCTGTTGCTGGCGCCGGTCCTTCTGTTCCCCGCGACCCTGCTGCTGCCCGCCGCCCTCTCGACCGGCTGGCACAGGCGGGCCGAACCCGCGATCCGCTTCCTGGCCTGCTGGCTGGTTCCGGCCTGGCTGATCTTCGAACTGGCCCCGACCAAGCTGGCCCACTACACCCTGCCCACCTTCGGCGCGATCGCCCTGCTGGCCGCCGCCGCCCTGACCCGGCCGATCGGGACCATATCGCGCTATACAGGCGCGGCTCTGGCGTTGTTTGCGGGCCTGATCATCGTCGCCATCACTGTTTACGGCCTGACAGAGTATGGCCGCTCGACGGCCCAGACCTGGGCCACCATCACCATCGTTTTCGCCGCGCTCGCCGCCCTGATCGGGGCCTTCCTGCTGCTGCACCGGGCGGCGGTGACGGCGCTTCTGGTCTCGATCGCCCTGGGTCTTGTGGCCCATGCCGGGCTGGCAGGGACCATACGCCAGCTGCGCCCGCTGGCCGTCGCGCCGCAGCTGGTCAAGGTGCTGCACGCAGCCAACCTCCTGCCCAGCCAGGGCCGCAACGGGGCGGTGGCCATCACCGGCTTCCATGAGCCCAGCTTCGTCTTCCTGACCGGCAAGGACACCGAGTTGACCGACGCAGAGGGCGCCGCCCGCGCCCTGGCCGAGGGTCGTCCCGTCATCGTCGAGGACCACGACGCCGACGCCTTCCGCGCCGCCAGCGAGCGGCTGGGCGTCACCGGCCGCCAGGTCGGCGTCGTCACCGGCTTCAACTATTCGCAAGGCGACCCCGTGCGCCTGACCGTCTATGCGCCGCCTGACGCGCCGCGCCCGGTGCGCCCGCGCGCGCCGACGCCAGCCGTGGACCCCGTGCCCGCCTCCCAGGACGGCTCGGAACCCGACGCGACAGCGGACGAACCCCTCATCACCGAATATCCGCCTGAGACCGCCCTGACTCCGGCCCCTGCGCCGGGCGAGCCGCCGGTCATCATTGTGCCAGCGCCGACTATCCCGCCCGCCGCAGTGACGCCGCCCGCCGCACCGACGCCCGCGCCTCAGCCCGAGGCCAGACGATGAGCCGCCGCATCACCATCGTCGAAGTCGGCCCCCGCGACGGCCTGCAGAACGAGAAGGCGGTGCTCGACCCGTCCGTCCGCATCGACTTCATCGGTCGGTTGGAAGACGCCGGCGTGCGCCGGATGGAGACGGTCAGCTTCGTCCACCCGAAGTACGTGCCGCAGATGGCGGGCGCCGAAGAGGTCATGGCCGCCCTGCCGCACTCACCGGGGCGCAGCCGGATCGGCCTTGTGCTGAACGGCAAGGGCTATGACCGGGCTCTGGGCACGACGGTGGACGAGGTCAATGTGGCCATGAGCGCCACCGACGGCTTTGGCCTGAAAAACCAGGGCCTGAACGTGGACCAGCAGGTGCAGATGCTGGCCGACATCGTGGCCGGACGAAAGAACTCAGAGGGCGCGCCGGGCGCCGCCCCGTCCCTGTCCGCCACCCTGTCCTGCGTCTGGGGCTGCCCGTTCGACGGCGAGGTGTCGGTGGATCAGGTGACCGATCTGGTCGGCCGCATCGCCGCCCTCGGCGTCGAGGAGATCGCCCTGGCCGACACCATCGGGGTGGGCAACCCCTGGGCCGTGACCCGCGTGGTGGAGGCGGCCCGCAAGGCGGCGCCGGACGCCGTCTTGCGCCTGCATTTCCACGACACCCGCAACACCGGCCTGGCCAACGCCTATGCGGGCGTCGAGGCCGGGGTGGACGTTCTGGACGCCTCGGTCGGCGGCATCGGCGGCTGCCCCTTCGCACCGGGCGCCACAGGCAACATCGCCACCGAGGACCTGGTCTACATGCTGGAGCGGGGCGGCTACTCGACCGGTCTGGACCTCGACGCCCTGATCCGCACCGCCCGCTGGATCGGCGAACAGATCGGCCGCCCGGCGCCCAGCGCCCTCAGCCGGGCCGGAGGCTGGCCCAAAGGCTGAGGACATTTCCTCCCCACGTTGTGGGGAGGGGGGGGACCGCGAAGCGGTGGAGGGGCTGTGTCAGAGCATCCAGACTTCGCTCACCGGACGAACTGACGAGGGGAAACGGCATGTGGACACGCAGAGGCTTCGGCCTGACCGCCATTGCGGCGGGCATGGCGACGACTGGCGTAGTCCGGGCGCAAGAGGCGATCCCCCCTGAACAGCGCCTTCGCAACGAAGGCCTCTATCTGCCGCACTATCTGGCCCTGCAGGCCCGGGTCGAGGCTGGCGACGACGAGATGGCCCGCAGCGAACTGAGCCAGTACGCCGCCCTCGTGGGCGATGAGGCGACGGCGCTGGGGCTGGTCGAACGCCCGCCGCATCCGCGCATCGAAGCCCCCGATCTGGACGGCGCCGAAGCCCGCGACGCCATCGACGCCATCGTCGAAGGTGCAGCCCGCACCCGGGTGGTGATCCTGAACGAGGCGCACAACATCTCGGGCCACCGGGCCTTCGCCGCCGTCGTGGCCCGGGCGCTGAAACCCCTGGGCTATGACTGGTTCGCCGCAGAGGCCTTCGTCTCGCTCTGGAAGGAGCCGACCCCGTCCATGGGCCTGTATCGCGAAGGCATGGCCTTCACTCACCAGATGGGCTGGTACACCCAGGACCCGGTCTTCGCCGAGACCGTGCGCGAGGCGGCGCGTCTGGGCTATCGCTTCGCCGACTATGAGCAGACCTGGCGTCAACGCGCGCCGGAGGGATCGGACGCAGAGGCCGAAATCGCCGCCCGCGAACAGGCCCAGGCCGAAAACCTGATCGCCAACGTCCTGACCCCTCATCCGGAGGCCAAGGTCTTCGTCTTCGTCGGCTACAGCCACGCCATGGAGAAGCCGGGACTGGGCGGAACCTGGTTTGCGGCGCGGTTGAAGGCCCTGACCGGCATCGATCCCCTGACCATCGAACAGTCGTCCAACTGGCCCGCTCTGGACCCGGCCAACGACGCCCGTCACGTCGCCGCTGTTCTGGAGAAGTTCGCGCCGACCGCGCCGATCACCGTGTCGAAGGACGCCCTGTCGGTCGGCAGCCGCGGCTATGCCGGCCAGATGGACCTGTCGGTCTTCCACCCCCGGCGCGAGGCCGTGTCGGGTCGCCCCGGCTGGCTGGCCGCCGACCCGATGCGCCAGGCCGTCGAGGTGACGGTCCCGCCCTTCGAGGGCCCCGCCCTGCTTCAGGTCATGCGCGCATCGGAAGGACCGGCGGGCGTTCCCGCTGACCAGTTCCTGCTCCAGCCCGGCCAGATCCGCGCCACCCTCATGCTGCACCCCGGCGCCTATTTCCTGCGGCTGGAGCGCCCCGAAGGGATCGACCCCGCCTATGGCGCGATCACGGTCGGGCCCGTCGCGCCTCAGTAGTTATAGGCCGCATAGGGCCGCAGGGCGTTGACCCGTTCGCGGGTCATGCGCGCATCGCAGCGCAGGCGGGCCGCCTCGCGTTCGGACTCGTCGGTCGAGGTCTGGGCCGCCTCCAGATTGCAATCGGCGCGCTTGCGCTGATTCCACGCCGTCTGGTTGGCGGTCAGACGATCCTGATTGTCCTTGTCGATGGCGGCCCATACGGCGCGCACCGACTGCTGGGCCAGATCCGATTCCGTGCGCGCTTCGGCCAAAGCGGCGGTGCGCTGTGCGGCCATGGCTTCATCGTTCAGGCGGGTCTGTTCGGCCTGCGCCGCATCGGCGTCGGCCTTCATGCGCAGCACGCGGTCCTTGAGCAGATGCGCCACCACGACCTCGCTGAGGAAGTGGACGATGGAAGTCGTGTCCTCGATCTCCGCATAGATCTTCTGGCGGTCGTCAGTAGGCTGGACCGAGAAATCCAGCGGAACGCTGAACCGATTAGCTGACCGTTCAAACCCATCGCGGTCGGCCAGGTCGGACAGCCCACCGGCGTTCAGCGTTTCATACGACGCCTGCGCGTCGTTCAGAATCGTTTCCGGCATGACCGCGATCAGCGAACCCGCGCAGAACTTCTTGGTGCTGTTGGGGTCTTCCTTGGTGGTGCGGACGTCTTCGACCGTCAGACCGATCAGCGCCAGGCTGGCGCGCAGATTGGCCATCGAGGTCATCATGCGCCCGTCGGTGTCACGCAGTTCAATCGCCGCACGCTTCTCCACCTCTTCGCGGATGATCGACACAGCCACGGCTTGTCCATCGGGATCCAGGCACCCGGCGGGTCCGCCCAAAGCGCCTGCGCCGCAGCTGGACAGCAGCAGGGATGTCGCCACAGCGGCGAGCGCGCCCATACGCGTCATCGAAATCATGCAAGTCCCCCCAGATCGAAGCTCGACCATATGGATTCGTGGAACATCGATCAACGGGGTGGACGCCGCGACGTCTCTGGCGTATCAGCCCCCTCCCGAAAACGAGAAGACCCATGTCCGCCTATTGCGTCACCGCAAACCTGCCCATGTCGCTCGACCGCCAGCCGGTCGAGAGCAAGGGCGCGTGCGCGGAGAGGCTGTAGGAAGCATCAGGTCGGATCGACTTCGGTTTCCAGCAACCCCTCCCGCCACCGGCCGGAGGGGTTTCTTGTATCTGCAAGCGACGCCTCCCCTGCCGGTCCGAGAGGATCAGAAACAGAAAAGGAGACGTCGGCCATGTCTGGCTATGACGTGATCGAAACCCCGGACCATGTGCCCATCAAGGCCTGGACCCGGGGCGTGCCCATCGAGGATGCGGCGCTGAAGCAGTTGAAGAACGTGGCCTCGCTGCCGTTCATCCACAAACACGTCGCGGTCATGCCCGACGTGCACTGGGGCATGGGCGCGACGGTGGGTTCGGTGATCCCCACCGTGGGGGCCATCATCCCCGCCGCCGTGGGCGTGGACATCGGCTGCGGCATGATGGCGGTTCGGACCTCGATCCGCGCCGAACATCTGCCCGACGACCTGTCGGCCATCCGCTCCGCCATCGAGGCGGCCGTTCCGCACGGCCGCACCGACAACGGCGGGCGCAACGACAAGGGCGCCTGGGCGACCGAGCCTCCGGCGTCGGCGGTCACCCGCTGGGCTGACCTGAAGGCGGGCTATGACGCCGTGGTGGAGCGCCACCCCAAGGCGGCGCACCCGCGTGGCTTCGGCCACCTGGGCACCCTGGGGACCGGCAACCACTTCATCGAGCTCTGCCTCGACGAAGCGGGGGATGCGTGGGTGATGCTGCACTCCGGCTCTCGCGGCGTGGGCAACCGTTTCGGGACCTATTTCATCGAACGGGCCAAGCACGAGATGCGCCGCTGGCACATCAACCTGCCGGATCAGGACCTGGCCTATTTCCCGGAAGGGACGGACGGCTTCATCGACTACATCCGCGCGGTGTCGTGGGCGCAGAAATACGCGCGCGCCAACCGCGAGGTGATGATGGATCAGGTGCTGGGGGTGCTGAAAGTCTTCTGGCCGGATCTGGAGACGACGCAGGAAGCGGTGAACTGCCACCACAACTACGTCTCGAAGGAAAAGCACTTCGGCAAGGACGTCTTCCTGACTCGTAAGGGCGCGGTGTCGGCCAAGACCAATGAGCTGGGCATCATCCCCGGCTCGATGGGGGCGAAATCCTTCATCGTGCGCGGCAAGGGCAATGCGGACTCGTTCTGCACCTGCTCGCACGGCGCCGGTCGGGCCATGAGCCGGACCGAGGCCAAACGCCGCTTCACGGTCGAGGACCACGTCCGCGCCACGCAAGGCGTCGAGTGCCGCAAGGACGCCGCTGTGATCGACGAAACCCCGATGGCCTACAAGGACATCGACGCGGTCATCGCGGCCCAGACCGACCTGATCGAGGTCGTGCACACCCTGCGTCAGGTGGTGTGCGTCAAGGGATGACGGGAGCCGGTTTCACCGCAGGGTGAGGCCGGCTTTCGTCGTTTCAGTGCTCAAGCCGGAAGTGAACCCACTGGGGCTCGAAGACTATAGGCGGCGTCATCGGAACCGCAGGACGCTGCGCGTCAGGCGGCGCCTCGCTGAATGAAACCCTCGTCCAGTCCAGTTTCGAAGTGTTCTCGCCGCCCGTGAAGAACTCCACGACCAGGGTCGCATCATCGTCGCCGCTCCAGAACTGGCACCCCACGACCGATCGCAGTTCATCCACCTTGAAAAAGAAGACCGGGTCCAGAAAATCTTTAGCGAACGGACGAGGACGGTCACTGGAAAGCGTGGTGACCGCGCCATGGCCTGAATGATAGCGCGCAATCACCTCGCTCCCGGCGAGGTATGCTCGAAAGGCGGCGGCCTCCGTCCCTGACTGGGCCAGAAGATTGCTGATCGCCGCAGTTTCCAGCGGAGAAAACCCCGGCCCTTGCGGGGACAGGACCGGAAGCCCGGCGACCCACATCCGATTGTGCCGCATCAGTTCGCCCCGCCGCGCCCACCCCGCCAGTGCCGCGCCGACCAGAACAAGGCCGATCACCCATGGCGCCCCGTCGTTCTTGAAGGCGAACAGCACAAAAAAGCCGAGGGCGGGGACCAGAAACGCCAGCAGATACAAAACCCACTTCTGCCGACGCTCTCTTGCGCTGGGTCGCCGATTGAATTTGTCCATCCAACTCCCCGCAGGTTCAGAACTCCAGACGCCGTCCCTCAGCGACGAGGGCGACGCCGCCCTCCGCCTGCTTTCAGTTAGACGGCCACTCGAACAGCTGCTCATTGGCCGATTCCGCATCGCTGGCGCAGCGCGGCTCGACCGGATGGGTGCGGCGGCCGTTTTCGTACATGTAGCCGATCGGCTCGGACTGGTAGCAAACGACAGCGTGCTCGCCGTCCGGCGTGATGGCCAGGTTCCAGTTGATGCTGCCGCCCGTGCGCGGATCATAGCCGGTGGCGACCAGGGCGGTCTCCGTGCGGAAGATGGGGACCACCACCTGATCGCGGTCGCGCGCCAGAGCCAGCGCCTCCGCCGGAGCGCCCGACATCTCCAGCGCACGGCGCACGTCGGGATGGTCGATGAAGGCAACCCCGTTCACCTCATCAAACGGATATTTGCCGACATAGGCCGACAGCGCCGGCGCGGCCTGCGCGGCAGGCGCTGCGGGCGCGGCGGCGGGCGAAGCGGCGCTCTCGGCGGCGGGCGTCGCAGGCGCCTCGCTTTCAGCGGCGGTGCAGGCGGATGCCAGGACGGCGAAGGCGGCGGCGGCGACCAGACGTTTCATCGTGAACTCCCTGAGAACTGTCGCCAGCCTAAGGGGGATCACCGCGATCGAAAAGCCGTCACGGGGCGCCGGAAACTGACGCCCCCCCTCCGCCTACAGATTCAACAACGCCGGGTCGCCGCCTTGGGCGGAGATGTTGTTCGAGATCGCCTTTTCCGCCGCATAGCGGATCAGGCTGTTGGGGCCGCCCGCCTTGGGGCCTGTGCCTGACAGGCCTTCGCCGCCGAAGGGTTGCACCCCGACCACGGCGCCGGTGACGCCCCGGTTGATGTAGACATTGCCCGCCGGGACCAGACGGATGACTTCTTCCGCAAAGGCTTCGATGCGGCTGTGGACGCCCAGCGTCAGGCCGTACCCGCGCGCCGCCAGCTTGCCCGCGACGGTCTTCAGATCCTTGGGATCATAGCGGTAGACGTGCAGCACCGGGCCGAAGACCTCGCGCTCCAGGAAGTCGGGCGTGGGGATTTCGGCGATGGTCGGGGCGAACAAATCGCCCTTGTCCGAACCGGCGGGAAGCTCGGCGCGGGCGATGATCTTGGCTTCCTTGGACAGGCGCTCGATGTGGGCTTCCAGAGCGGCGCGGCTCTCGGCGTCGATGACGGGGCCGATGTCGGTGGCGGGATCGGTCGGGTCGGCGACGACCTGGGCCGCCAGCGCGCCCTTCAAGCCCTCGATCAGACTGTCAGCGGAATCCTTGGGCGCATACAGCACCCGCAGGGCCGAGCAGCGCTGGCCCGCCGAGCCGAAGGCGGAGTTGATGACGTCGTCGATGACCTGTTCGCGCAGGGCCGTGGTGTCCACAAACATGCCGTTCAGCCCGCCGGTCTCGGCGATGAAGGGGATGATGGCGCCGGGGCGCGCGGCGATGGAGCGGTTGATGGCGGCGGCGGTGTCGGTGCCGCCGGTGAAGGCCACGCCGTCGATCAGGGGATGGCTGACAAGGGCCGCGCCCACGGTCTCGCCGCGCCCGGGAACCAGGGCCAGCAGATCGGGGTTCAGCCCCGCCTTGTGATACAGGCGCACGGCCTCGGCGGCGATCAGCGGCGTCTGTTCGGCGGGCTTGGCCAGCACGGCGTTGCCGGCCGCCAGAGCCGCCGCGATCTGGCCGGTGAAGATGGCCAGCGGGAAGTTCCACGGGCTGATGGCCGCGAACACGCCCCGCCCATGCAGGACCAGTTGGTTGATCTCGCCGACCGGGCCCTTCAGCTCCTGACGCCCGCCGAACTGCGCTTCCGCCAGCATGGCGTAGTAGCGGCAGAAGTCTGCGGCCTCGCGCACCTCGGCCACGCCGTCGTTCAGCGTCTTGCCCGCCTCGCGCGACAGCAGGGCGACCAGACGGTCCATGTCCGCCTCCAGCGCATCGGCCATGGCGCGCAGAATCGGCGCGCGGCCTGCGCCGCCGATGCGGTCCCAGGCGACCTGGGCGTTGGCCGCAGCCTCGGCGGCGGTGTTGATGTCGGCCTCGGACGCTTCCGAGACGTGGCCCAGAACCTGGCTGCGGTCATAGGGGTTGGTGACGTCGGCGGGGTGGACTCCCGCCTTCAGCTTGCCGCCAATGATGGGGCCTGAGGTCAGCTTTTCGCTGTCGACCCGCGCAAGGGCGGCGGCGTGGCGGTCGCGGTCGGCGGCTTGCGAATAGTCGCGGCCCAGCGAGTTCTGGCGGTCCATGTACATGTCCTTCGGGGTCGGGATCTTGGCGTGGCGGTCGGGGTGGGCCTCGACGGCGGTGATGGGGTCGGCGGCGACGGCGGAGGCGGGCACCCGCTCGTCCAGCAGGGCGTGGACGAAGCTGGAGTTGGCCCCGTTCTCCAGCAGGCGGCGCACCAGATAGGGCAGCAGGTCCTCATGCCCGCCGACGGGGGCGTAGGCCCTGACGGTGACGGCGCCGAACGCCGTCTTGGCCGCATCGTAAAGCGCCTCGCCCATGCCGTGCAGGCGCTGGAACTCGATCTTCACGCCCCGCTCCGTCGCCATCTTGTGAACGGCGGCCAGCGAATGGGCGTTGTGGGTGGCGAACTGGCTGTAGAGGTGCGGCGAGGCCTCGATCATCATCCGCGCGCAGACCAGATAGTTGAGGTCCGTCGCCGCCTTGGTCGTGAACACCGGATAGTCGCTGCGGCCCATGACCTGCGCCCGCTTGATCTCCGTGTCCCAATAGGCGCCCTTGACCAGACGCACCATCAGGCGGCGGCCCGACGACTTCGCCAGCTCGGCGACGCGGGCGATGACCTCGGGACAGCGCTTCTGATAGGCCTGCACCGCCAGACCCAGACCGGTCCAGCCGCCCAGCTCGGGCTCACGCGCCAGCCGGTCCAGCAGCTTCAGCGACAGGGCCAGACGGTCCGCCTCTTCGGCGTCCATGGTGAAGTTGATGTCGTATTGCGCCGCGATCTTGGCCAGACGCAGGACGCGGGGATACAGCTCGGCCCACACCCGGTCCTCGTGCGTCGCCTCATAACGGGGCGACAGGGCCGACAGCTTGACCGAGACGCCGTGGCCCGCTTCCGGCCCCTGCCCCTTGGACGTCTGCCCCACGGCGGTGATGGCGTCGGCGTAGATGCGCTCATAGCGTTCGGCGTCGGCGGCGGTGCGGGCGCCCTCGCCCAGCATGTCGAAGGAGCACAACCAGCCCTCCTTGTTCGACCGCTTCAGCGCCCCTTCGATGGTGCGCCCCACGACAAACTGTTCGCCCATGATGCGGACGGCGGCGGCCACGGCCTGACGGATGACCGGCTCGCCCAGACGCCCGGCGACGCGTTTCAGGAAGCCCGGCAGGTCGCTCTTGGCCTCATCATCGGCGTCGACCAGCTTGCCGGTCAGCATCAGCCCCCAGGTCGACGCGTTGACGAACAGGCTGTCGGACTGGCCCAGATGGCTGGCCCAGTCGGCCGAGCCGATCTTCTCGGCGATCAGGCGGTCGCGGGTGTCCTCGTCCGGCGTGCGCAGCAACGCCTCGGCCAGACACATCAGCGCCAGCCCCTCGCGGGTGCCCAGCGAAAACTCCTGCAGGAAGCTTTCGACCACCCCCTGTTTCTTGACGCTGGCCCGCGCCTGCTCGACCAGCCCCGTCGCGCTGGCCAGCACGGCGGCGCGTTCGGCGGCGTCCAGCGGAATGCGGGCCAGATTGGCGGCGACGGCCCGGGGCTCATCGGCGAACTTGCCGTGGTCCAGCGTGTCCCATTCGGCGACGCTGGAAGGCGAAAACTCAACGTGGGTCATGGCGTGGATGTCCTGTATAATTCTGCATATATGGCGGACGTGACCGAATGTGCTCCTTATGATCGGCGGCGCAGGCGAAGAAGCTTCGGTTTGGAGGCATGAAAACCGATGGAAACACTGGACCCTGTCGACCGACGCCTGCTGCGCGCGCTGCAGGACGACGGCCGAATCTCGAACGCCGAGCTGGCCCGGCGCTGCAACCTGTCGCCCGCCGCCTGCTTTGAACGGGTCAAACGCCTGCGCGAGAAAAAAGTCATCACCGGCTATGCGGCCCTGATCGACCCGGCCAAGGTCGGGCGCGGCCTGATGATCTTCGTCGAAGTGCATCTGGACCGCACCACCGGCGACGTCTTCGAGGCCTTCGCCGAGGCCGTGCGCCGCCAGCCCGAGGTGCTGGAATGCCATATGGTGGCGGGCGGGTTCGACTATCTGATCCGCGCCCGCGTCGCCGACATGGACGCCTACCGCGCCCTGCTGGGCGATGTGCTGGTGCGGATGCCCGGCGTGCGCGAGACCCGCACCTACGCCGTTCTCGAAGAGGTGAAGGCGACGACGGCCTTGCCGCTTTAACCGTGTCTCGCCAACGTCATCGCAAAGGGCTAGACCGTCTCTCTGATCAACGGCGGAGCCAATCGGCCCACATGCGCATCGTTCTGGCCACCGACGCCTGGGAGCCCCAGGTCAACGGCGTCGTCCGCACCCTGACCCGCACCGTCGCGGAATGCCGCGCCATGGGTCATGAGGTCGAGGTCATCGAACCCAGCCAGTTCAAGACCATCCCCTGCCCCACCTATCCCGAAATCCGGCTGGCCCTCGGCGCCGAGGAAGAGATCCGCGAACGTCTGCGCGCCTTCGAGCCCGAGGCCGTCCACATCGCCACCGAAGGCCCCATCGGCATCGCCACGCGGCGCATCTGCGTGGAGTGGAAGCTGCCGTTCACCACCAGCTATCACACCAAATTCCCGGAATATGTCTCGGCCCGTTTCCCGATCCCGGTTCAGGTCGGCTACGCCTATATGAAATGGTTCCACAAGCCGTCGGGGCGGCTGATGGTGGCCACGCCGACGCTGCGCGACGAACTGGTGGCGCACGGTTTCCGCAACGTCTCGCCGTGGACGCGGGGCGTGGACACTGAACAGTTCAATCCAGATCTCGACCGCATCTATGACGAGCTGGGCGGCAAGGACTGGCCCCGGCCCTTCTTCCTCAATGTCGGCCGGGTGGCGGTCGAAAAGAACATCGAGGCCTTCCTCGAGCTGGACCTGCCCGGCACCAAGATCATCGTCGGCGACGGCCCGGCCCGCGCCGAGCTGAAAGAGAAATATCCCGAGGCCAAATTCCTGGGCGCCAAGTTCGGCGAAGACCTGGCCCGCTGCTTCCGCGACGCCGACGTCTTCGTCTTCCCCAGCTGGACCGACACCTTCGGCCTGGTGATCCTTGAGGCCATGGGCACCGGCACGCCGGTCGCCGCCTATCCCGCCCACGGCCCCATCGACATCATCCCCGGCTCCAACGCCGGCGCCATCGACAAGGACCTGAAGACCGCCTGCCTCAAGGCGCTGGAGTGCGACCGCACGACGGTCCGCGCCTATGCCGAAAAGTTCAGCTGGCGCGCCTCAGCCGAACAGTTCGTCGAAAACCTGCAACCCTATCCCGAGCCGGACCGCGGACGCTTCTGGCGCCGGTTGAGGCGGATCGCGCGGTTGCGGCGCAAGGCGGCGGCGTAAGCTTCCTTATCCCCTGATCGCATGCGATCCGACGACATGTGACGCCGAGGATCGGATCACCTCCCTCATCGTCATCCCGGCGAAGGCCGGGACCCAGCGGCGCGCGAGAGCGCGACCCTGTCGGGAGCGCAGGACGCAGAAACATCGTGCGTGAACAGTTCGCCTTCGGCGCCGCTGGGT
>Ga0233377_1000147_pt1 | contig 41659 bp, 47 predicted proteins | sample ElkDunMinimDraft_6_FD_191540 | JGI IMG/M metagenome (GOLD analysis project Ga0233377, IMG submission 191540) | Fecal eukaryotic communites from dung pellets of Tule Elk in California, USA - Elk Dung E36 | ecosystem: Host-associated > Mammals > Digestive system > Large intestine > Fecal | place...
AATTAATTCTTTAAGATTAGGATAATCTTTGTCTATTTCTTCGGCCTGCTTTTTCAAAACAGGATCACCGTACGCTACAATTGGTAAAATCATTCTAATAAATTCAATAGAGCACAAAAGTACAAAATTGCGATGGCATAGCGAAATAATGCCACATTCAAATTAAAGATTGACAAGAATTTTACTCGTATGAAATAACAAAGATATCCTCATTGTCTTTCTTAAATAATTTTTTTTCTCGTGCATATCGCTCCAATCCTGAAATGGATTTTAATTTTTCTCGAGTCTCTTGAGTTTCTCGTAATTGATGCTGAATCATCACTTTCTGATCCTCCAGCTCACTCAACTTTCTATTTTGACGAATTACAGTAAAAATATCAACATCATCTAGAAACAAGGCATAGATAACAAAAAAGCTTATAGCTATTATGTACTTATTTTTAAAGTATTTTGGAATCTTCATCACTACAAAAGTAAAAAACAAATGTTCCAATTAGTAAACTATTTCAATATAGAATTGACAATAAACAGTTAATAAGTACATTTGCTGTGCTAAAATGTTCCAATACGTATGAAGAATCGTTTTTTATTCGCCTTAACTTTTTTGATGTTGCTCACTTTCAGTTGCTCACAAAAGAAAAAAGATGGTGAGGTTCAATTAGAAGTTAAAGAAAAAAAAATTGCTGCTGATTGGATTCTTGGACAATGGTTCCACGAAACTGAAGAAGGAGTTTTATTAGAGGATTGGGAGAAATTAAATGATTCCATCTATTTGGGTAAAAGTTATCTGATGGCAGAAGGTGATACGTTATTCTCCGAAACATTGACGATTAACTTAAAAGGCGATAGTTTGGTTTATTCAAGTCAAAACTTGCAAACGATTCATCTTAAGACAAAAGATTTCAATGGAATTCATAATAATTATGACTATTTTGAAGTTAGAAATGATTTACAAGCATTTCCCAAAACAATAAAATATCAAGCATTAAATGATACGCTTTTAATGATTGAAATTGGTGGAATAATTGATGGTGAACAAGAAACGCAACCTTACCAGATGACAAAACGCGCAAAAAAATAATTTATATGGATTATCCAAAAGTTATTGAACAATTGAAAAATGGAGCTACAATGCTTTACCCAACCGATACGGTATGGGGTTTGGGCTGTGATGCCACAAATGAAGAAGCTTGTCAGCGTATATTGGCAATCAAAAAGCGTCCAACTACTAAAAGCTTTATTGTTTTAGTGGACGGTTTTGCAATGCTGGAAAAGTATGTGCCCGATTTTAATCCCATTTGTTATGATTTGGCAGATTTGGCAACTAGCCCACTTACAATTATTTATCCGAGTGCAAAGGGGATTGCAGCTAGTGTTTTAGCGGAAGATGGAACTGTCGGTATTCGAATTACACAAGATCCTATTTGTTTAAAATTAATTCGTGGTTTGCGAAAGCCGATTGTTAGTACGTCTGCAAATATCAGTGGAGATCGAACTGCGAAGAGTTTCCAAGAAATAAGTGCATCAATTAAAGATGAGGTTGATGTAATTGTGGAGGAGCGACTAACAGAGACAATGGAAAAACCTTCTCAAATTATTAGAATTGGACTCAATGGAGATGTGCAAATTATTCGGTCTTAGTAGATTTTAATCATCTTTTTTAAATTATACGAAAAATCAATCAACTTAATTAATATTACTCGTGCAAAACTTCGATATCAAGCAAATTAATGGCTGCGTTATCATTCCAACGTATAACAATGAAAGAACGCTGAAGCGAGTGATCGATGAAGTGCTTGAAGTAATACCCTCCGATAGAATTATTGTAATCAATGATGGTTCAACCGATTCAACTGCAGAAATTTTAGCTGAATACTGGGAACAATTTTCGGTTTTAAAGAATGATGTGAATAGCGGTAAAGGTTTTTCGCTTCGTAAAGGTTTTAATCATGCTAATCAGCAAGGATATGCCTATGCAATAACGATGGACTCAGACGGGCAACATTTTGCAAGTGATATACCTAAGATGATTCAAGCTTGTGGTGAAAACCCCAATACAGTTATCATGGGTTCTAGAAATATGGACCAAGAAGGTGTGCCTGGAAAAAGTTCGTTTGGAAATAAATTTTCTAACTTTTGGTTTAAGATTGAAACCTTAATCACTTTACCTGATACGCAAACAGGCTTTAGAGTTTATCCGTTAGCTCCTTTAAAAAAGATTCGCTTATTTACTTCTAAATTTGAGTTGGAAATTGAGGTAATAGTTCGATTGGCTTGGAAAAACATTCCATTTAAAGCTATTCCTATTCAGGTAAAATATGACGCTGATGAACGTGTTTCGCATTTTCGTCCGGGAAGAGATTTTTTTAGAATATCTGTCTTAAATAGTATTTTGGTTTTTGGTGCATTGTTCTACTTTTTTCCAAAGAAATTTTTATCAAAAAAAACGTGGGAATTGATAAAGAATGAAACAATAAAGCCTCAAGAATCTAATTTAATGAAATCGCTGTCCTTAGGATTTGGTGTTTTTATGGGCATATTCCCAATTTGGGGATTTCAGTTGTTAGTAGGTATTCCTCTAGCTATTTTGTTTCGAATGAATAAGGTTTTGTTTATCGCTGCTGCCAATATTTCTATTCCACCAATGATCCCATTTATTGTTTATGCTAGCTTTCTTGTAGGACAATTTTTTACAGCAGATGCAATTAATCCGTCTCAAATTTTTCATTTTGATTTAGATACCATTAAAACGAATACCTTTCAATATTTTACAGGCGCAATAATTCTTTCTTTTATCGCATTCATCGTAGTTTCGTTAATTTCACTTGCTGTTTTTTCGATTTTTAGAAGGAATAATAAATAGATCTTATTTCTCTCATTTTCAGAAGTACTTTATCGTGTTAAAAAACGTTAAGTGTATAGTTTGATGGCTGGTAACCTATAAATTCGTAGAAAAAGAAAGTTTTGGGACCAATCAGAGTAAATGTAGTTAGTGTTTTTGTTATTTCAGCAGTCGTAGCACTTTTGATTATACAAGCATTTCAAACTCGCCAACTATTTGATAAGAAATCAGGTCAATTTCGTGCTGAAGTTGAAACGACATTAGAGCGCATTGCTGTACGTCATGAAAAGGCTGAAGATGTAAGAAAATTCTTCCGCATCGCGAATGCAAATTTCAGTGGACATTACAAGGATATTTTAAGAGAAGAGTTTCAAAACCTTGTCTCTGCCAAAGAAACAATCACAGTGAAGGATACCGTTATTTGGGAAAACGGACATCAAGAAAATTATTTTATTGTACAAGGTCAAAGTTTTGATTCTTTGATTGGTGTTACGGCTGAACAACGTGTTTTAGCTAAAGATGTTCGACACTTAAAAGATCTTTATAGTGGAAAAGTTAGTGGAGATAGTACTAATGTTTCTATACAAGTTGATCATAAGGTTGTCAAAAAAATGTTTGAAAAAGCGAAGTTTGTCAATGATATGATGCTTCAAGCGTTTCGAGAAAATGTTTTTGAAGACATTGAAAAAACCTTAGATATTGTCTTTTTAGATTCAGTAATTCAAACTGAGTTTAGAGATGATAAGATTTCTTCAAATTACAAATTTGCAGTATCGAATGAGTCTGGAAAGATTCTTCGATCTAATGGGAAAGTAGAACGTTATGAAACTGATATCGACTTAAACAGCTCATTTTCTACCACTTTATTTCCGAGTAATTTATTTGGAAATGAACTGATTTTGCACATTGAATTTCCACGACAAAATACAATTTTATTAGCAGAATTGTGGCTTCCACTTTTGGTGAATTTGTCGTTGATTTTACTCATTTTCTTTGCATTGGTTTACATGTTTAAGACCATTTTAACGCAGAAAAAATTGGCAGAAATGAAGAACGATTTCATATCCAATATGACGCATGAGTTTAGAACACCAATCTCAACTATTTCCCTTGCCTGTCAAGCAATGAATGACCCAGACATGATGGGAGGAGATGCTTCTCAAGCGCAACCTTTTGTTAAGATGATAGCTGATGAAAACAATCGTCTTGGAACTTTGGTAGACGGTATTTTGCAAAGCAATACGATCGAGAAGGGTGATGTTCGATTGAACATCGAAAAAGTGCTAGTGAATGAAGTGATTTATGACATTGTAAATCGTGCACAATTTCGAATTAATAGCATAAATGGTAAAATAAATGTCGATATTTGTACTGAATTAGTTTATATTCAAGCAGATAAGATGCATTTTACAAATGTAATTTCTAACTTAATAGACAATGCAATAAAGTATTCTAAAGAGGTTCCTGAAGTTACAATCGATATGCGAAGTAAATCTGGTTTGGTAAAAATTAGTATTGCTGATAAAGGTTTAGGAATGAAAAAAGAACATTTAAATAAAATATTTGACAAATTATACCGTATACCCACTGGAAACGTACATAACGTGAAAGGTTTTGGATTAGGTTTAAGTTATGTTAAAGGAATTTGTGATGTTCATGGATGGAAGATCGGTGTGGCAAGCAAATTTGGAGAAGGATCTACATTTACAATTGAAATAAAAAATTAATTATGGAAAAGAAATTAGCTATTCTACTGGCAGAAGACGATGTTAATTTAGGACAATTATTAACCACTTTCTTAAAATCAAAAGGTTTTCAAGTTACGTTGGCTACTGATGGGCAAATTGCTTTGGATACATTTAATGCTGGTCAGTTCGACTTTTGTATTTTTGATGTGATGATGCCTAAAATTGACGGTTTTAGCTTAGCAAAAGAGATCCGTGAGTTGGATAAAAAAACGCCAATCTTATTTTTAACTGCAAAAGATTTAAAAGAGGATAAATTAGAAGGGTTTGACGCTGGAGCTGATGACTATCTAACCAAGCCTTTCTCAATGGAAGAACTAATTGCGCGCATCAATGCAATTTACCGTAGAGTTGGTGGTGATGAAAAACCAGTCGATACAGAGTTGTATGTAGGGACGATTCGTTATGAACCTGAATTGCGCATTTTACATACTGTTGATGAACCAAAGAAATTGACAACTAAAGAAAATCAATTACTTGAATTATTGGTGAAAAACAAAAACGAAGTACTCGATCGTCAAGCTACATTAAGAGCTGTATGGGGAGATGACAATTACTTTAATGGCCGTAGTATGGATGTTTACATCGCTAAATTGCGCAAATTACTTAAAGAAGATCCAAACATTGAAATCATGAATGTTCATGGTAAAGGATTTAAATTGTTGATTAAATAAAAGCTATGTTATTTACAGAAAAATCCGTCGTTGAAGTATTAGCCGTATTGAGAAAAAGAGGTTATACCGAAGATTTCAACTTATTGGAAGAGAATATTTCGTACGTAAAAGATGGAGTTGCTGTTGATATAAACGACATTGTTATCGATCGTGTTTATCGCTTCACTGGTATGAGTGATATGGATGATGAATCCACCTTATATGCCATGCACAATATTAAAGATGGTTTGAAGGGTGTTTTTATCAATGGTTATGGAATCTATTCAGACAGCGGAGCCAATAAAGTGTTAGCTCAAATACCAGAACGAAATTTAGATAATGAAGATTGGGGAATCTAATCGATCTCCATTTAAGAATAAGTTTTGTAATGCGTTAGAATAATTTTCTAGCGCATTTTTTATATTATCTCGTTTATGGCTTCAAAGATTAAATCTTGTTCATAACCTTTTGAAGCTAGGAATCTCGCAATTTTCGCCTTCTTTTTAAATAAGTCCTTTTCGGATTCTAATTCACGCTTTTTCTTCTCACTCAAATGCACCATTGTTTGAAAATACTCGTCTAAATCGATTGATTTTAATGCTTTGTTGATGCAATATTCAGGAATGAATTTAGCTTTTAGGTGTTGGCGAATTTTGATTCTACCCCATCGTTTAATGCGAAATTTTCCTGACGTATAACTTTCTGCAAATCGTTCCTCATCTAAAAATCGGTTGGAGATTAAATCAGAAATCAATTGATCTTGCTGTTCAATAGATAAGTTCCATTGCATGAGTTTTGTCCGCACTTCGTAGTGACAGCGATCTTGATAGGCACAATAGGCCTCTAATTTATGTTTGGCTTGGAGAAAAGAGGTATTGCACCCTGACTTCATGTCAAAGTGCAATTACTTCATTGTTTTTATTGACGAATGAGTATTGTAACAGATGGTGATCTGTAACTCCTCGTACTGGAATCCATTTTTTGTATTTAAAGAACCAATTCAATTGCTTTGAAATAAGTCCTCTCTTAAAATGTGATTCTAAATAGGGGTGAACTAAAATTGTCACTTGCTTTTCCTTTCTTTCTGTAAGTAAGAAATTTAAGTTTGATTCAATTTCCTCTGCAAATAAGATACTTGCCTGTACTTCACCAGTACCTTTACATGTTGGACACGTCTCAGCAGTTTTAATGTCTGTTTCTGGTCTAACACGTTGACGTGTAATTTCCACTACACCAAATTTTGATGGAGGTAGAATATTGTGTTTCGCTCTATCTGATTTCATCACTGTTTTCAAGTGTTCAAATAAAGCTTTGTTGTTAGCTTTATCATGCATATCGATAAAGTCAACACAAACAATACCACCCATATCACGCAGTTGTAACACGCGTGCAATTTCTTCAGCAGCTTCTAAGTTTGTTGAAAGTGCATTGCTTTCTTGTCCGTCTGCTCCTTTTCTATTTCCAGAGTTAACATCGATTACGTGCATCGCTTCTGTATGCTCAATAATCAAGTAACCTCCGCTTGGAAGAGGAACTTTTTTACCAAAAAGTGATTTTATTTGTTTGTTGATTCCAAATTTTTCAAACATGCTCAATTTGGTATCGTGCAATTTCAATATTTTCTCACGCTCTGGTGCAATTCCATTCACATATTCCTTTAATTCATTGAATGTATCAGGATTATTGATGTGAATGTTTGTAAAATCGCCGTTCAGCATATCGCGTAAAATAGATGTTGTTTTATCCATTTCACCCAATACTCGTTTTGGTGGAACAGCAACTTTTAGGTTACTATACATTGTGTTCCATTTGTTAAGCAAATCTTTCAAATCTTGATCAATCTGCTCTACTTTTTTCTTTTCTGCTACTGTGCGTATGATTACACCGAAATTCTTCGGACGTATGGCTTCCATTAATTCTTTTAGTCGCTCTCTTTCTTTTTGATCTCTAATTTTTTGAGAAATTGAAACCTTTTCAGAAAAAGGAACTAAAACCAGGTATCTTCCTGCAAGGGTGATTTCCGCACTTAAACGCGGACCTTTACTAGAAATTGGCTCCTTTGCAACTTGCACCAAAATTGGGGAAGATGAAGAAACGATATCTGAAACTTTACCATCTTTCGGAATGTCTTTTTCAATTTTGAAATACTGCAAATCCGCAACACTTTGTTTTCCTTTCAAAGTGTCCTTGGTAAATTTATTGAGTGAATTAAATTGAGGGCCAAGATCAAGGTAATGCAAAAAAGCATCTTTTTCATAGCCAACATCTACAAATGCAGCGTTTAAGCTAGGAACCACTTTACGTACTTTACCTAGATATAAATCACCTACGGCAAAGTCAGTATTCCCTTGTTCCTCTTGAATTTCCACCAGCTTTCCATCACGCAACAGAGCAAGCCATATGCCATTTGCACGCACATCGACTACCAGTTCTAAACTCACGAAAGCTTAATTTAAATGTTAATAAAACAGAAAAAACTTAGCAAGAATTTCCTGCTAAGCTCCTCTACGTAAATTATCTAAGAATTACTTCTTTTTCTTGTGACGATTTTTTCTCAATCTTTTTTTACGCTTGTGAGTCGCCATTTTATGTCTTTTTCTTTTTTTACCGCTTGGCATAACTTTATATTTTTAATTGTTAATTTCTTGTTCTAACTCTTTGTTTTAATCACCAACAGAATTGATAAAAAAACACTCCCGGAAAATTTCACGGGAGTGCAAAGCTAACAAATTCTGTTTAATGTACAATAAATTTATTACTAAAATAATTTTACTTATTTTACAGATACTTTGTTCTTCACTTCTTCCACAAATGTTTTAGAAGGTTTGAACGCAGGAATATTGTGCGCAGGGATAATAATAGTCGTGTTTTTAGAAATATTACGTCCAGTTTTTTCAGCTCTTTCTTTTACGATAAAACTTCCAAATCCACGCAAATATACATTTTCCCCCTTCGCTAAAGAACCTTTAACTGAAGTCATAAAAGCCTCTACAGTTTTTAAAACTTCCCCTCTTTCTAAACCTGTCTCTTCTGCAATACCTGCAACGATGTCTGCTTTCGTCATCTCTCTAAATTTAATAAATTACTATTGTTCAATATTGTGATTTCCAGCTACAAAGGTACGGCACTTATTTTATACTGTTTTTCACAAAAAAAGCCAAACCAATATTTTTTAGATTAAACACCACTTTTCGTTCTACTAACGTGCATTTGTTTTAGACTAATAGTAATTAAATTTTGGTTGAAAGCTACTTTTTTAATTTGCTTAATCCGTTAAGTATAGAGAAATCACGTGTTCGACCGATTTTTAAAAGGTAAACAGATGGAATGTTTTTAAGTGTATTTTTGTGACAAATTCTCCTATATGTTCGCTCAAATAATTACTGATTGGTATCTTGTTAATAAAAGAGATTTGCCTTGGCGAAATACGAATGATCCATACAAAATATGGTTATCTGAAATCATTTTGCAGCAAACTCGTGTTGAACAAGGTCTTGACTATTATCTGAAATTTATAGCAAATTATCCTACAGTTTTCGATTTGGCAGTTGCTTCTGAACAAGATGTATTAAATCTTTGGCAAGGACTAGGTTACTATAGCAGAGCAAGAAATCTGCACGCAACCGCAAAGTATATTTCGTCGGATTTATTTGGAGTTTTTCCAGCTACATATAGCGAAATAATAAAATTAAAGGGAGTTGGACCCTACACTGCAGCTGCTATATCGAGTTTTGCTTTCCAAGAAGTGAAGGCTTTGGTGGATGGTAACGTCTATCGTGTGCTTGCGCGTTATTTTGATATGGATATTGCCATTGATTCGACTATAGGTAAAAAGCAGTTTCAAGCGTTAGCGGATGAGTTAATCGATGCATCCAAACCAGATGTTTATAATCAAGCAATCATGGAATTTGGCTCCCAACAATGTACTCCTAGTGCTCCAAATTGCATGCAGTGTGTACTGAATGACACTTGTTTAAGTCTTAAAAATGGCACTGTCACTCAGCGACCAGTTAAGGAAAAGAAAACGAAAGTGCGTGATCGTTATTTTTACTTTGGAATTTTTAAAGAAAACGATGATATTGTAATAGTTAAAAGAGAAGAACGTGATATTTGGCAAAATATGTATCAGTTTCCTTTAATTGAGTCGACTTCTAGACTAACAGATTCACAAATTGAAGAAGCGTTTTTTGAGTTGTATCAGTTAAGGCCTATTTCCATTTCTTTAGAGGTGAAACACATACTTTCTCATCAGCGAATATTCGCACAGTTTGCTCATTTTTCATCCCTTCCAACTTCTGGGGATTTCCTTAGAATTAAACAGGTTGATTTGCAAAACTATCCTTTACCTCGCTTAATTGATCGCTTTTTGGAGGAAAACGACCTAATTAGTTAATAAAAGAAATTAATACTTTTTATATTTTTGCTTATATTGTGCATTGATACAAATGCAGATTTTAAATAAATAATTGTGGCTGGAAGCGTAAATAAAGTAATATTAATCGGAAATTTAGGTAGAGATCCTGAGGTTCGCAGATTAGAAAATGGAGGTGTAGTTGCTAATTTTTCAATGGCAACAACTGAAACGTATAATGATCGTGCAACAGGTGAGCGTAAAGAAAATACGGATTGGCATAATATAGTTGTTTGGCGTGGATTAGCCGAAGTTGTAGAAAAATATGTACGTAAAGGTTCTAAATTATATGTTGAAGGTCGTCTAAAAACAAGATCATGGACAGATAAGGATGGAAATGTTCGTTATACAACGGAAGTTTTAGCAGATAACATAACGATGCTTTCACGAGCTGAGAATACGAATGCTCCTATGAATGAACCTAATTATTCAACTCAAGGAACACCACAAGCTCCTTCGCCTATCGAACAAATTATAACCCCATCGTATGCTGCTTCACCTCAATCGGATGAAGTGGATGATTTGCCATTTTAATGAATATGACACAACCGATAGACCCTTCCCCAGACCCTCTGGTCACGATGCTTGATTTCACTTTTAAAGGAGGTGATGTCTTTGTTTTAGTTGGAGTAATTTTAGTACTTGGGGCTTCAGCATTATTTTCTGGCGCTGAGGTAGCATTTTTTTCACTGTCTTCAACTGAACGAGAGCAATTGAGAAAGGGAAATTCTAGAAAAGCAAGAATCGCTGAAAAGTTATTAGAAAAACCAAAAGATTTATTGGCAACGATCTTAATCGCTAAAAACTTCTTGAATGTTGCTTTTGTTGTGCTTGCAAGCTATTTGCTAACGAAGTTGTTTGTTGCCATGCAACTAAATTTTATTGCAGTTCAAGGAATAAACATCGTAGCGCTCACGTTGTTTTTAATTTTCGGCGGAGAACTTTATCCCAAAACTTTGGCGTTTAAAAATAAAGCAGTTTTCGTACGCTCGATGTCACTTTATGTTTATGTTTTTTATATTACTCCACCATTTAGTTGGTTGAAGGTTCCGATTGGTAAAAGTTCCAATCTACTTGAAAGAAGAGCTAAAAAGAGAGGAATTAAAATCTCTCCCGATACACTGGAAACGGTTCTTACTTTATCTCAAAACGCAAGTGATTCAAATGAGGATTACACAATGCTTCACGGTGTATTGAAATTTGGAAACACTGATGTAAAGCAAATCATGTGTCCACGAATGGATGTCGTTGGAGTTGAGATTAACAGTAGTTTAGAAGAGGTTATCAAAACATTTATAGAAGCAGGATATTCGCGAATGCCAGTTTTTCGCGAAAATTTTGACGAAGTAGTAGGAATTGTAGTATTGAAGGATTTGATTCCCTATTTATCTCATGGAAATGACTTTGATTGGAATCAGTTTATTAGAGAACCCTTTTATGTTCCTGAGAACAAAAAGATCGATGAGCTGTTCAAAGATTTCAAATCCAAAAAGGTCCACATAGCTATCGTGCTGGATGAGTACGGAGGATCTAGTGGTATTGTTACTATGGAAGATGTCCTGGAAGAAATTGTTGGAGATATTGCTGATGAATTTGATGAAGATGAGGCAGGTTTCACTCAAATAAATAGCTCTACATATGTTTTTGAAGGATCTACATCACTCTCTGATTTCTATAAAGCAATTGGAATTGATGGTTTAGATTTTGAAGAATTGAAGGATGATGCCGAATCCATTGGCGGATTTATCGTTGAACAAGCTGGGGAAATACCAGAAGTTAACGAAACGTTTAATGTTGGCAATATCCAATTGACTGTTGAAGAGGCAGATAAAAAACGTGTCTCCATTGTACGTGTCGTTGTTGGGTGATACTTGTAGTTGAATTTTTAAAGTTTATTAAAATACTATTTATGAAAAGGTTACTATTTCTTTTAAGCATTATACTTATCACAATTGTTTCTTCTTGTCAACAGGACCTTCCTAAAGACACTCCAAAATGGTTAAAAGAAAAAATCAAAGAGATTAAAAAGGATATTAAGTTAGACGAAAGAAATGGCAATCCAACGTATAGATGGGTAGCTGAATATTCCAAAGGATCAACTATTATTTATCAATACTTTGTTGATGCAGTTAATAGTCCAGGAACCGCAGAGGTTTTTGATGCTGATGGTAATGAAATTTGTTATTTCATACCTGAACTTGGATCTTCGTGTGGCTCGTATACCCATACTGAGTTTATGCATGGATTTCAAAAAGTAAGAACCATTTGGATTTCTAAATAGTTGGGATTGTAATCCTTAATTTAGAACAACTGTAACCCCTTCTTCTTGAATACATTCAAATAAATGGATTGTATTTCTATAACAAATGTGAATTTGTTTGTTTTGTTCAATTTTCAAAATTGTTACCTCATTTTTTAGGTCTGAAATTTGTCCCTCTTTCCATTTGTAAAAGGCTTCTTTTGCTCCCCAAATGAGGTGCAAAGACTTTAAGTCACCTAAAAATTGACTTTCATTGTCGTTTACAAAATAATCCGTTCCCATTAAAATTCTTGGATTGTCGGATTCTATGTCAATTCCTACAGGCGTCTCCGAAATATATACTGCGATCCATCCTTTGGAATGTGAAATGGAGATAAATAGATCGGGATGATTCACCAAGTATGGTTGACCAGAAGCTTTATAACCAAGTTCAGCATTGAATCCCAATTGTTCAATGGCCTTTTTAACTTCATTTTTTTCAAAAGATCGCTTCGTTTCACCGGTATTTAAACGAGTTGAATACGAATCAATTTCTTTTATATATAGGTTATTACGCTGTATACTTTTGAAATTTATATGTGTATTATTTTCTGCCATTAGATTCCACAAAAATTGAAATAATATTTGGTTTAAATGCGCTTTTTCACTAACTTAAGGTAAACCTATCTTTTTATTATGACTGAAGCATATTTACATTTCCTATGGAAATTAAAGCGTTTGCCTTTTCATTTGATGAAAACAACGAGTGGAGAATCTATAGATATTCTACAGCATGGAATTCACAATTTATCTGAGTCAGGACCAGATTTTTCAAATGCTCGAATTTATTTCGATAAAATGGAATGGGCAGGGCAAATAGAGTTACACATTAAAAGCTCAGATTGGCTTTTGCACAAACATCAGCATGATCCAGCATATAACAATGTCATTCTACATGTGGTTTATGAACATGATCGAGAAATTTACATCAACGGTCGAATATTGCCTACAATCGAACTAAAGCCATTTATAGATGAGGAACATTATCAACAATGGAAAACCTTTGAACAAGCATTAAAGGCTATTCCTTGTGAAGACTCGTTGTTGGATTTGGATCCTATTTTCATGAAGGTCATGATGCACCGTGCAGTCAATGATCGCTTTCACCGAAAAGTTGGACAATTGTTGTACGAAGCGCATCATACTGACGATGCCTCTATTTTATATAAGTTAATTGCACGTGCTTTTGGAAGTAAAATCAATGCACTTCCCTTTGAAGTACTGACGAATGAATTGCCTTTGGCTATCGTCAAGCGATTAAATCGAACAATGAAGCAGCAGTTGGTTTTGCAAACGAGTGGATTATTTGCAAACATAGAATCCGAGCAAGAATTGAAGCGGTTAAAAATTAGCACTATGTCGACCGCTGTTTGGAAGAGAAAAGGATTAAGACCAACATCCTTGCCTGAAAAGCGAATTTTTCAATTTGCAACCTTCGTTATGAAGTGTGATTTCGATTTATTATCCACCTATCTTAGTCCTAAGGAAGCTTATTTGTATTTGGAAAAAGTACTATTAGATGAAGGCAATTATTTAGAAATTTCCGAACAGATATTACACCAACTATTAATTAACGCACTTTTACCCTATTTCTGGTTGATTTCAGAACGCGATGAAAATGAGAAGTTGCAAGAAGTTATCATTGAAATTTTGCATGAAATACCTCCTGAAATAAATTACATTACAAAAAAGTGGAAAAAAGTTGGTATTCATCCAAAAAGCGCTTACGAAAGTCAGGCGCTTATTGAATTGTATAACGAATATTGTAGTAAGAAGAAATGCTTGCATTGTCAAGTTGGAGTGAAAATTTTAAAAGGTAATTAAGGCTTCGTTTTTATTCGTATTTTTGTAAAAAGAGTACTATGCGTTGGGCACAGAAGTTAACTTTATTTTTTGAAATGCGTTCATATGGCGTCTGTGAATGGTGGGCTCGTAAGCTTGGTATTCAAACAGACCGTGTTCGCGTTGGTTTTGTATATGCATCCTTTTTTACTTTTGGTTCACCCTTAATTATTTACTTAATTATGGCATGGATTCTAGAGCATAAACATTACTTTAAGTTGCAACGTGAAAAGCCCAAAACATCTATTTGGGATCTTTAATTTTCTATTCGTACAATGAAAATCTTAATTACTGGTGCAAATGGATTGTTGGGACAAAAAATTGTTCAACAATTGCTGAAACGAAATATTGAATTTTTAGCAACTTCCAATGGTGAAAACCGCAATTCAAATTGTTCAAATGAGTATTATCAAACAATGGATATTACTAATTTGGATGAGGTGATGGAAGTTGTCGGAGCGTTTTTACCAACACATATCATTCATACTGCAGCAATGACAAATGTCGATGCATGTGAAACAAATCCAGAACTGTGTGAAAATGTAAATGTTGTTGGTTCAAGCAATATTTTTCAAGCAGCAAAAAAGTTCAACGCGCATTGCCAGTTGCTTTCTACAGATTTTGTTTTTGATGGTGAAAAAGGAAATTATTCGGAAGAAGATGAGGTGAATCCTTTAAGTGTGTATGCAAATTCAAAGGTAAAGGCTGAAAATGAATTGTTACAAGGTAATTATGCGAATTTCTCCATCGTGCGAACGATAATTGTGTACGGAACTGCTATTAACTTATCACGCACAAATATTTTTTTGTGGGCAAAAGAAGCATTACCGAAAGGTGATACGATGAATATCGTAGACGACCAATTTCGTGCGCCAACATGGGCTGATGACTTAGCTTGGGGATGTATTCGTATTTGTGAATTGAATCAGACAGGCATTTTTCATTTGAGTGGTCCATCTACTTATTCAATTTTTGAAATTGTTGAACGTGTTGCGAAGCACTACAGTTTATCTACTACTAATTTAAATAAGATTTCTAGCTCCACTTTAAGTCAACCGGCTAAACGACCGCCAAGAACTGGATTCAATCTAACAAAAGCAAAAAAAATATTGGGATATCAGCCAAAATCAATTGAAGAAACATTAGATTTGTTTTAAAGATTGATAGCCAAATGATTAAGCCAAAAATATCCAAGCGGAATCAACGTGGAGTTATAGTATTATTGTGTTTACTTACATGTATCATTATTGCGCCTAGATTTTATCGATGGGTTTTTCCAAAGGAGGCAATCAGGGTTGATGTCAAGGAGCTGGAATTGGCTGTCGCAAATATTGAGCAAAAGCAAAGAAGCTCCAAACAGCAGAAATCTTCTAGGAAAAGTAAATACAGTGTTCCAAGTTCAAAGTTCAATCCAAATGAATATTTAGTGAGTGATTGGATGGCACTCGGATTGAGTGAAAAGCAAGCCAACGTAATTCTCAAATTTACTACACGCGGAATCTATTCGAATGAGCAACTTAAACAGATTTTCGTGATTGACGATACGTTTTTCGAGTTAATTAAAGATTCTACCTATTATCCAACTAAGACAGCTTTTGTGAAAGACGATTATAAATCGAAAGAAAAAGCTGAAGTCGTTATGGTAGATATCAATACCGCTTCTGTTGAGGAATTGGTTAAATTACCTGGAATCGGAGAGTTTTATGCGAAAAAGATCATTGAATATAGAGAGAAATTAGGAGGCTATCATACCGCTGAACAATTGCTCGAGCTTTGGAAATTTGACCAGGAGAAATTAGATAAATTAAATGGTAAAATTAGCATTAAATCTACTGATGTTGTTAAGCTTAATGTAAATACTGCAACAGCTGAAGAATTTGCGAAACATCCATATATTTCTTGGAATGTTGCCAATTCGATTGTTAAAATGCGCGCGAAGTTTGAAAAATATACCGATCTAAATCAATTGTTACAATCCGAGTTAATAAGCAAAGAATTATTAGCTAAACTACGTCCGTATTTATTTTTATAGTTTAATTTCTATCATCCAACAATTACCGTAAATGATACGAATACGTGTTATTTATTGTAAAATGAAATGAAAGTTCAGATATTAACGTTTATTAAGTTGAAAATTTCAATAGATAGATACTATTTTTAGTGCTAACTTCGCACCCAAATGTGCTACCACTAAAGTGTGTTTTTATCACGTGATATTAATTGAATTTATAATAAATGATTGAGCAAACATTAAAATCTGTAATTAGAGATGTAATAGATTTCCCTAAACCAGGGATTGTTTTTAAAGATATTACACCAATTATGTTAAATCCTCAAATTTCTGATGAGGTATTAAATCATTTGGTAGAATTATATAAAGATCAGAACATTGAGGCAGTTGCTGGAATTGAAAGTCGTGGGTTCTTATTTGGATTTCCATTGGCTGTACGATTGGGTGTTCCATTTATCCTAATTAGAAAGAAGGGTAAGTTACCTTACGAAAAGATCAGTCATGATTACGAACTTGAATATGGTACTTCCACAATTGAGATGCACGTAGATGCAATAAAAAAGGGACAACGCGTATTGATTCACGATGATTTACTTGCCACAGGAGGGTCTGCTGAAGCTGCAGGTCATCTTATTCAAAAGTGTGGAGGTGAAATCGTTGGATTCAATTTTTTGGTTGGATTAGATTTTTTAAATGGCCAATCAAAATTGAAACAATTTTCAAACAATATTATTAACTTAGCCAGCTATTAATCGAAATTAAGCACAGTTAAGTACCCCAAAACTGATAAAAATGGAATTTGGTTTAAACGAGAATCAGAAGATGATTGCGCAAATGGTGCGCGATTTCGCAGAAAAAGAGGTAAAACCTTTTATGAACAAATGGGATGAAGAAGAATTCTTCCCAGTTGATACAATGAAAAAACTTGGTGAACTTGGTTTACTAGGAATTTATATCCCTGAAGAATATGGCGGAAGTGGATTCTCATACGATGAGTATGTGACTGCTTTAATTGAACTTGGAAAGGTTTGTGGTGGATTGGGATTGAGCGTTGCTGCGCATAACTCACTTTGCACTGGACATATTTACTACCACGGAACAGAAGCTCAAAAGAAAAAGTATTTACCAAAATTAGCATCTGGAGAATTCATCGGAGCATGGGGTCTAACGGAGCCAAATACTGGGTCTGATGCAATGCGTATGAAAACTACAGCTGTTAAAGACGGTAACGAATGGGTGATCAACGGTGCTAAAAACTGGATTACGCACGGACTTTCTGGTGATGTAGCAGTTGTTTTAGTTAGAACAGGAGAATTATTGGATAGCCGTGGAATTACTGCATTCATCATTGAAAAAGGAATGCCTGGTTTCTCTGCTGTAAAAATTAAAGATAAAGTTGGTGTACGTTGTTCAGAAACTGCAGAATTGATTTTCGATAATGTACGCGTTCCAGAAGAAAACGTTATTGGTGAAGTAGGAATGGGATTCATCCAAGCAATGCAAATTCTTGATGGTGGACGTATTTCTATTGCAGCATTAAGTTGTGGTGTAGCTCGTGGAGCTTACGAAGCATCTGTAAAATATGCGAAAGAACGCGAACAATTTGGTCAACCAATTGGAAATTTCCAAGCTATCGGATTTAAATTAGCAGATATGGCAACTAACTTGGAGGCAGCAGAATTGTTGACTTTCCAAGCAGCGTATTTGAAGAATAACAAATTACCAATGACACGTCAAGGTGCTTACGCTAAGTATTTCGCATCTGAAGTGGCAGTAAAAAATGGTAACGAAGCAATGCAAATCATGGGTGGGTATGGATATACAAAAGAATATCCAGCAGAAAAATACTTACGTGACGCGCGCTTAATGGTAATTGGTGAAGGTACATCTGAAATACAAAAATTGGTTATTTCAAGAGAAATTTTGAAATAAACATTAGATTGTTAGAAAATAATGATATCTTTGTCGTCCATTTTGGAATAAAAAGAAAAAAATAAATTTAAAGATATGTTGATTATACCTGTAAAAGAAGGAGAAAGCATCGAAAGAGCGCTTAAGAAGTACAAAAAGAAGTACGACAAAACAAATGTTGTTAAGGAATTACGTAGCCGTAAAGAATTCATCAAACCTTCTGTATTGAACCGTCAGGCAAAAATCAAAGCTGTTTACAAGCAAAAAATGCAATCAGCAGAGATATAATATAACTTTTTATAGTTTTATACGTAAAAGGAGTCAGTCATGGCTCCTTTTTTGTTTTCCATAGAATTTGAATCCTACATCCAGTCAGAAAAACGCTATTCTGACCATACTTTTGTTGCGTATAAAACCGACCTGGTTCAATTTTTTGATCACGTTGGAGTGATTAAAGAAACGGAGCTGGTGGAAATTACTTCCAAGGTCATACGCGGCTGGATGGTTGCCTTGATTAATAATGGGTATACCAATAAATCTGTCAATAGAAAGCTTTCGAGTGTAAGAACGTATTTTAGGTTTCTGAAAAAAATCGGAAAGATTCAAGTAAACCCTGTTACGGGCTTGGTTGGACCTAAAATAGAAAAGCGCTTACCTCAATTTGCCAAAGAAACAGAACTGAATAGAGCACATATTCAATTGGATTTAAACCTGCGTGATGCTTTGATGGTTGAATTGCTTTATCAAACAGGAATGCGTTTGAATGAGCTGATTCAGCTTACAACATCCAGTGTTTACGATCATAAAATTAAAGTGCTTGGAAAGCGAAACAAAGAACGTATTATTCCTATATCTGCAGAATTAAGTGAGCAAATCTCGTTATACCGCAAGGAATGTGCAGAAAATGGATTTTCATGTAATTCACTTATTTTAACAGATAAGGGAACGAAATTGTATCCTAAATTTGTTTATCGTAAAATAAATTCTTATCTTGGTTCGGCAACGGAACTACAAAAGTGTAGTCCACATGTGCTTCGACATACTTTCGCCACACACATGTTAAACAACGGTGCAGGCATCGAAACAATCAAAGCACTTTTGGGGCATGCAAACTTATCGGCAACGCAAGTTTACACGCATAACTCCTTTGCACAGATAAATAATATTTATTCACGTGCCCATCCTCGTGGGCGTAAAACAGATTAGCCATGGACATTAAAGTTAATTCAGTAAATTTCACAGCAGATCAAAAATTGATAACGTTCGTAAATGAAAAAGTAAACAAGCTACAGCTGTTTTTTGATAATATTATAGTTGGTGAAGTGTTTTTAAGAGTAGATAAAGACCAGGAAAAGGAAAATAAATTAGCAGAGATTAAAATTTTATTGCCTGGAAAAGAGTTATTTGCTAAAAAGCAATGTAAAACGTTTGAAGAGGCAACTGACTTGGCAGTAGAGGCTTTACGTCGACAAGTTAGAAAACACAAAGGTAAGATAACAGAATAATAAAGAACTTAGTTAATAAAAAGTAAAAGAGGCTAATCCATTGGATTAGCCTCTTTTGCTTAAGTTATTTTACAAATGCTTTAATTTCTAATTTGTGAACTTTTTCTTTAGTATTTGCAGTAACGGTAACCGCTTTTGATTGTTCTCCAACCTGACCAGCATTTGCTTTAAAAGAAACTGTAATTACATCTGTTTTACCAGGCAAAATTGGTTTTTCTGGCTTTTGCGGTGTTGTACATCCGCAACTTGCCTCAACATTTTCAATGATTAATGGTTTATCACCTGTATTAGTAACCTTAAATGTTGTTGTATTAGAAACCTCTTCTTTTACATCACCAAAGTTGTGAACTAATTTATCAAATGACAGGGAAGTGCTCGACTCATTCATGAGACGCTCCTTTTCTTCTTCTTCAGCTCTAACTTTTGCTAAACTTTCCTCCAATTCTTTTTGCGACATTTCTGTAGCAACTACAGAGCTTTCAATTTCTTTATCGCGCAAATCCTTTATTTCAGACCCTCCACTGCAAGATGCTAAGAATAATCCTGCAACACCTATAATCATCCAATTTTTAATCATCGTTTGTAAATTATGTTATGGTATAAAAATAGTAGTTTTTACTTTCAATCGTTTAACATTTCCTCTAATAATGCTTCTATTTTACGTTTGTACTCTGTAAAATAATTTCCAGTTGAAGGTCCTGAAAAACCTGAATGTACATATGTTATCTTTCCACTCTTGTCCACAAATATGGATGTGGGAAAGGAAGTGAAATCAGATAAAAATGGTAGATCAGCCTTTGCACTTGATTTTCTAGCATTTCCACCAACAATGATTTTATGTTCCAAATTAAATCGTTTTCGATACATTTTAAGCTGATGCGCATAATCTTCAAAGCTTTCTCCAATTTCATAACCAATCGTAACTATTTCAAGTCCTCTGTCTTGATATTTTTTCAATAGTTCTTTGAAATAGACTGTTTCATCCATACAATTTGCGCACCAAGTACCTAAAAATTGAAGAATTACTACCTTTCCAGAATAGTCTGAATTTGGAAATTGAAATTCCTTCCCTTCTAAATCTTTGTAGTGAATGCTAAAATCTGATGGATCACCGATCACTGTAATAAGTGAATCTGCAGGTCGTAGTTCAAAGGTGTCATTTCTTGTCGCGGTCCATTGTGTTTGATAATGCTTTCCGCTAAAATAGCTTCCAGTAATTTGATTATTTGCTAATCTACCTTTAAAATAAAACGCATGTGAACCATCGAATCCAGATAATTGCATTTCATTTCCAGAAACGTTGCCTGATAGAAATCTAAAATCGCCAGTTTCAGTTAAAAAAGTTCCACTTAAAGAATGCCCATTTTGTTTAAAAATTCCAATGGCATCGTAGGGATTATTATGTGGACTAAATTGACTCTTCCATTTGCCATCAAATTGATTTATTTCAATATTCTTATTGACTGGAAAAATAGTCTCTTTTGAAAGTTCTGCTTGAAACGGAATGGAATAATCAGTTTTTAAATGATTGATCCACCTTCCACTGATTTTTTTCTTGTTGTGTGCTTTAAACTTAAATTCTGAATTGAAATTTGAAAATGCGATGGAGATACTGTCGCCAATTCTTACAGGTTCATTCATTGGAACCAATTCCTCACCATTTTTCAAAGTAAACGAGAAAGGATAAAAACCATTTCCAACATTGATTTCAAAATTTAGATTTGTCTCGTTATTTAGCTCTAACTTACCAACCCAACGCCCTTTTTTTAGGGGTGGAATAATGGAAGAAAATGCCATTGTTGTTGTTAGCACAATGAAGGAAAAAGTTAGAATTAATTTCATTTTTTGAAATAATGCGTTTTTAAAATGGTTAATTTGCGTCTGCAATTTACAAATTTTCAAAAGTGATGCAACTTTTTTGGTTGCTTTCAAGTCTAATTTTTGTTGAACGATGGATGAACTAACATTAATACAAAATTGTGTCAAGGGAGATCCTGTTGCTCAACGTAAGTTGTTTGAAAAGTTTGCGCCTAAAATGATGACTGTTTGTTTACGTTATCTAAAGGATGTGCAAGAAGCTGAGGATGTTTTACAAGATGGTTTTATAAAGATCTTTCAGAAAATTGATGCATATCAAAATACGGGATCCTTTGAAGGCTGGATGCGTAGGATAATGGTAAATACAGCATTGGATCAAATTCGAAAAAATCGTAAAATGGGATTTTCAGATGAATTTGATGCTGTTGAATATCGCGTAGAAAATGCAGATTTTACATTTGAAAATTTGGTAGCTGAAGATTTGATGAAGTTAATTGCCAATCTACCTGATGGCTACAAAGTTGTTTTCAACATGTTTGCAATCGAAGGATATTCGCATAAAGAAATTGCTGAAGTTCTCGGTATTTCAGAAAACACTTCTAAGTCGCAATTTTCAAGGGCAAGAGCTTACTTAAGAAATAAATTAGAAACAATAGAAATTGAATAACGAGGATAAAATAAAGGATTTGTTTGCAGAGAAACTTGGTCAACTTGAGTCTCCTGTAAACCCTGATTTGTGGAATGCAATAGCTTCTCAAGTCGGTGCAGCATCAGCTTCAGCAGCTGGTAGTGCTGGTCTTTCTATTGTATCAAAAGTTATCATTGGGATCGGAGCAGCAAGTGTTATTGGTGTTGGAACTTACTTTTTAACGAAAGAAGTCAAAGCTGATAATAAATCTGCAAAACCCGTTGAGTTAGTACAGCAGAATGTGTCTGACAAAGAAGCGTCTAATCCTACTGAAAATGATGTTACAATTTCTTCTGAAACCAATGACAATGTCGGTCGAACATTTGAAGTGACAAACAATGTTATAAATGCAAATCCGGTTGAAAAGGAGGAAAGTAGTTCAATTGAAACTCAAACGCCGATCTTAACTCCAACTGTACGTTTGGCTTCCGAAAATAGTGAAACTAAAATTGCTCCAACTGTAAGTGAAAGTTTGAACAATGCTAAAGCGAATGATAGCGATAAAGCACAAGTTGTTAAAGATTATTCAGTTCAATCTAAAAAAGTTGTAGAAGTTGAAAATACGCAAACAGTTACACCACATGTAGAAGCGCCTAAATCAACTTTTGAGTTAACAAAAACTCCAAATATTTTTGTTTTAAATGCAAGTGGATATTTTTCAATTTCTCACAAGGGCGAGTACCAAGATTTTCAGTTTACATTGATGGACTCAAAAAATCGTGTGATTTTCAGTTCGAATGATCCTAATTTTGAATGGAGAGGATTAGATCTTTCAGGCACACAGATTGAACCTGGAAATTACATCTACATTATCACTGCAGTGGATAAAAATGGAAAAGCGATTAATAAATACAGTCCGTTGACCGTTATCAATCAATAAAATCTTTATTTTCTGAAATTAATTTTCCTACTAATCGATCGATTGGAAAGGTAAACGTTTCTTCTGCTATTTCATTCAAGTTTATCCAACGAAATTTTTCTTGATCCCCTTCCAGCTTATTACCGATCTCGACTAGGTCTATTTCATCCACCAAATCATAAGAAACTTTGTAATAGAGGCTAATCAGTTGATCATTTTTGTTGAATGCAGAAGCAATAAAGAAGTCAGTGCAATAAAATTGTTCATTCACCTCGATCGTGATTCCTAGTTCTTCTTTAAATTCTCGAATTAAACAATCCTTTAGGCCTTCACCCCACTCAAGTCCTCCTCCAGGAAATTTTGTAAACTCTTTTCCAAATCGTGATTCATCAGCTATTAACAGTTGACCTTTTTTGTTGGTTAGTAAACCATACACCCGAATATTGAATTTTTTGTTTGTCATGGACATCATTTAAGGTAATTAATCTAAGGTCGTTTTTTCAAAATGAAAATTTTCTTTTCAAATTGATCAAAATTGCATTGTGGCACAATAAGTTCAAAAAAACAGAAACTCTTTGTTTTCAAGGGTTAAGCATCTGTATTGGTTTGTTGGCATATTAGTTGAACTAGTTTAATCATAATAGTTAAACTAGTGAGTTTACATTATAGTTGATAGATGATAATTTTTTAGGTAAGGTTAGGTAATTAGGTGAGTTTTAAAAAGACCGTTTTATACGGTCTTTTTTTATTTAAAGACAATTTTCTCAGGTTTTCGTATATTCTTCTTAAATACCTGACTTTGCAAATAATCTGCATCCAGGAAAACAAAATGTGGAACTACTTTCAATTTAGCTTGACAATCTTCAATAATTCGATTCATAATCGGTGATTTTTCTATTTTTCGATCTAATAAAACAGTTATCAAATCATTTCCAAGATAATCCTTAGAAACTTCAACTTTGTACACTGAAACTTCCGTTTGGGCATCAAATATTTCATAAATTGCTTTTGGAAAGATGGTTGTGCCTTTGTACTTAATCATCTGATTTTTTCTTCCAATGATTGGTCCAACGCGCGGAGTAACTCTTCCACAAGTGCAGGGTTCAGTATAAATTCGAGCCAAATCTCCTGTTCTGTAGCGAATCAGTGGAGTTCCTTCCGTGCCTAAACTAGTTATCACGATTTCCCCCTCTTCACCATTCAAGGCCTGAGATCCATCCTCTTTTATAACTTCAAGGTGAAGTAGATCAGCATTTAAATGACCTCCTTTTTGGGCTTCACATTCCGTAAATGCAGCACCCATTTCTGTAGATGCATAGGTTGAGTATAATTTAACGTCCCATTGGTCGCAAATTCTTTTACCTAGTACATTTAAGCTAAAATCGTTCTCTCTTAAAGCTTCACCAATGCATATAATTTTCTTTACGCTACTATTTTTGTAGTCAATTCCATTGTTTTTAGCGTACTCGATTAAGGCAATGATAAAACTTGGAACTGCAATCAATACTGTTACATGATTTTCTAGAATTGATTTCCATTGCAATGCAGGTACGCCTGGACCAATTCGAATCATTCCTGCATTCATTTCTTGTACACCTAAATAATATGCCAATCCAGCCATAAACTGACGATCTATAGTTGTCATCAATTGAAAAATATCTGTGTCATTTGCTCCTGTGCAACTCAAAGCAAATTTTTCATTTTGAGCCAAACGTGCTAAATCATTTTTCGTAAGATAAACTGTAATTGGCGAGCCAGATGTACCTGATGTTGTGACATATTCAGCAATTCTATTTATTGGTGCTGCCAAAAATTTACGGTTATTTTCTGAAATATCTTCTTTAGTTGTAAACGGAAGCTTTTGTAATAACCCATTTGCTACTGCATCTTCAGTTACGGATATGTCTTTTAGTTGTTGTGCATAGAAAGGAGAATTTTCTTTAGCATAACACAGTGCATTGAATATTGATTGTGACATGTATAATTGAATTGATGATCAAAATTAAGTTTTAATGTGATGCGACGTAGAAAAATTAATTTCAAAAAGTTTATGTGTTGCGTGTTACTTTTAAATTTAATTTCATTGTGTAATAAAAAAGCAATTTGTTTAAGAAGCAACATAGAATTTATAGCGAATCGCAATTGATTGAACTTGCTAAGAAGGATCAAGCGCATTTTGGATTGTTGTACGAAAAATACTTTGATCAAATTTTTTGCTTTGTCTTTAAACGCTTGGGTGGTGATGAAGAAACGAGTTCTGATTTAACGCAGCAAACTTTTTTGAAGGCGATGGCAAATATGGATAAGTACAAAGATATTGGCTTACCATTTAGCAGTTGGTTGTACCGCATTGCACAAAATGAAGTGTCCATGTATTTTAGAAATTCCAAGAAAACGATTTCTGTTTCGATTGATTACGATTCTATCAATTTTTTATTAGATGATGTGGATGATTCAACTGGGATGACTTTAGAAGATCAACAACGATTGGTAAAAAAATTGAATGAATTAGCACCTGACCAGGTTGATTTGATAGAATTGAGGTACTTCCAAGGTATTTCATTCAAAGAAATTGCTGAAATTTACAATATAACTGAAGCAAATGCGAAAATGAAGATTTACCGTATTTTGGAGAAGTTGAAAAACAACTGGAATAAAGAGAAATGAGAAAGTTTGAACTACATAGTAAAGCGGATGAAATTAAGCCTACCAAAGAACAGGTTTCTCGTAATAAGGATTTTAAAAAATTACGTCATCAATACGATTTGGTTACCAAAAGGGGAAAGCAACCCATTTATCGTGACAAAAAAAGATTGATGCTGTGGATTCTAATAATTGTTATCCTTTTCTTAATTTTTTCTTAAAATAGTTATAGGTTGCTCATTCGTTTGTGGCACTAGTGTTAAACATTGTTTAAAATCATTCTAAATACGTGCTTTTTCTAAGAAAATGACAATAACGTGACAATAAAATCACAATACATTTGCAACTTTGCACAGATTTTAAAAAAACGTGTTGGACACCTTTCATAGCATCATTTTTACTCATCGAAACCTATCTGTTGATGAGATCGGAACTTTGCATATTTCGGAAGAAATGCAAAAGGAACGATTGAGCGCCATAAAAGATCGCTTTGCTTTAGATGAATTGATGTTTTTATCTACTTGTAATAGAGTAGAGTTTCAGATGTGTGCAGATGAAAGCGTAGACAACAAATACCTCCTTCAATTTTTTCAAAGTCTTTATCCATCTTTAGGTGAAGAGCAACTTGATAAATTAATTACGTCTGCTGAAGTATTATCAGGCGAAGATGCAGTCAACCACATGTTGCGAGTGGCTTCATCTATTGATTCAATGGTTGTTGGAGAAAGAGAAATCATTACACAAGTCAGAAATGCTTTTGAAATGTCAAAAGAAAACGGATTAACAGGTGATTTTATTCGTTTGTTAATGCGTCATACCATTGAAACAGCAAAGCAAGTTTATACAGAAACAAACATTGCTAAAAAGCCAGTTTCAGTCGTTTCATTGGCTTATCACCGCTTGCGTGAATTGAATATTTCGTTGGATGCACGTGTATTGATCATTGGAGCGGGTGTCACAAATACCAACATGAGTCGCTTCTTGAAAAAGCATGGATTTAAGAATTTTGTTGTCTTCAATAGAACTTTGTCCAAAGCTGAAAAATTAGCAAATGATTTGAATGGTCGCGCAATGCCATTATCAGATTTAGCTACTTTCAAAGAAGGTTTCGACGTTATTATTACATGTACAGGTTCGGAGGATCATGTTATTTATCCTGAATTATATGATAGTTTGTTGATTGGTGAAACGGATAAAAAAGTGGTGATTGACATTGCAATTCCACAAGATTTGCATCCAAAAATCATTGAAAAACATAAAGTTAATCACATTTCTGTTAATTTATTGCAACAGATTTCGAATGAAAATTTGAAAGAGCGTGCTAAAGAAGTGCAAAGTGTGGAAGCAATATTAGCTGAGCAACTGGATGAATTTAAGCAGATCTACAAGCTTAGAAAAGTTGAACTTGCGATGCGTGAAGTTCCCCAAAAAGTAAAAGATATTAAATCTACAGCTTTAAATCAGGTATTTAAATCGGATGTTGATGCCTTGGATGAAAATTCGAAAGAAGTTTTAGAAAAGGTAATCGCTTACATGGAAAAGAAATACATGAGCATGCCAATGTTAATGGCGAAAGAAATTCTATTGAAAAACAATTGATTCCAAAAGAATCTAGTCTATGAAAAAAATAATCATCGGTTCACGTGGAAGTGATTTAGCACTTTGGCAAGCCAATCACGTAAAACGCCAATTAGAAGAATTAGGCGCTGAAGTTTCCATTACTATTATCAAGACGCAAGGTGATGCAATACAGCATCTAAGCTTTGATAAAATGGAAGGTAAAGGTTTTTTTACGAAAGAATTGGAAACAGCTCTTTTGGACGAATCGATTGATTTGGCTGTGCACTCTCATAAAGATTTAGAAACGAATTTCCCTGATGGATTAACAATTGCTGCAGTTTCTGAGCGTGAAGATCCGAGTGACTTATTATTAATTCGCAAAGAATCTGTCGATGCGAATGAAAAATGGAATTTGAAAGAAGGTGCGGTTGTTGGAACTTCTTCGGCAAGAAGAAAATCTCTATTGATCGGTTACCGTTCTGATGTCGAAATTAAAGATCTTAGAGGTAACGTACCTACGCGAATTCAAAAATTAGTAGATGGTGGGTATGATGCTATTCTTTTAGCAAAAGCAGGTGTTGATCGTCTTCAATTAGATTTAAGTGCTTTCCATGTAGAAGTTCTTGATCCACGTGAATTTGTTCCCGCTCCAGCCCAAGGAGTTTTAGGATTACAAATTCGCGAAAATGATACTGATTTAGCGGAATTCTTACAACAATTAAATCATACAGATGTTCAAGAACGCATTGCGGTAGAACGTAAAGTTTTGAACTTGATGGCTGGTGGATGTCAACTTCCCTTAGGTGTTTATGTTGAAGATACCAACAATATTTTTGTTTCATACAGCGATAATTGGGAAGACGGAATGGTTCATTTTCATTATGAAGTTGAAGATCTTAGTGATATTGCTGAAATCATCGTTGAGGAATTAAAGGATCCTCAGTAATTTAATGGTGTGAAACTAGAAGCTAAGAGTCAAAATCGTTCGTTATTCATTTCAAAGAATGAAGAAGAATTGATATTGGTTCCTGATTGGTGCAAAGCAAATGATTGGAAATTTGTTGCACATTCTTTCTTAACTTTTGAAAAAATTGATTTTCATATAACCACGTCGTTTGATGTGGTTTTTTTTGCTAGTCCTAGAGCTGCTCAGTTTTTTCTTGATTCATCGAATGATGTTGGAACTTTTGAGATTGCCGTAGCTGGAGAATCTACTAAGAGGTACATTGAAAAAAGAGGATTGACAGTACATTTTTGTCCAGTTAATGGTGGGGATGTTACAGAAAGTTCTGAGTTGTTCGCTAATTGGGTTGGACAGAGATCTGTATTGTTTCCAACTTCTAATATCTCTCAAAAAAGCTATACTCGATTTTTAACTTCCGATCAATTTGAAATTACCACTGTTTATAAAACGCAAATATCAACTGATATAGTCGATAATTTTGATGTTTATGCTTTTACAAGTCCTTCCAATGTTAAAGGCTTTCTGGCAAATAATAATTTTCCTGAAGGTGCAGTAATTATTGCTTGGGGTGAAACAACAGCAAATACAATTAAACAGCACGCTCCAACATTACATATCCACGTAATGCAACATTCCTCGGAGCAGGAATTACTTCAATTATTAAAATAATTTTCGATTCAGTTAAACCTTTTTAAAACTCAACTGTCAAATGGGTATGAGTAACGAAAAAAGATATTTGGATCGCATTAAATCAAAAAAGCCAGTTTATCCGGATGCTAGTTTTTTTGATGAACTTGCAAATAACATTGTTGCACAAAATCAAAACATTGTGTTCAAAAGACCAATTTACAAGAGGCCTTTTGTTCAATGGATTGCAGCTGCTGTAGTTATTCCAATGATCTTATTTTTTGTGCTACACAAAACAGATAGTCCCACTCAAAGTGCGTTTGCTATGTTAGATAAAGTTCCAACAGAAACAATTTCAGCTTATGTTGAAGCACAACAATTTTCAGGTACACCATTGGAGGTTAGGTCTTCAGCTATAAATGAAAAAAATTGGTCGATAAATGTAGTAAATGAATTAGTATCTGAAATTCCTGTTAGTGAAGTTAGTAGCTATTTGGAAGAGGAGTACGGGGATTGGGATTTAGAAGATGTAGAATAATTTAAAAATGTTAGAGATGAAAAGATTTGTTAAAGTAGTAGTTGTATCTGTGATGATGCTTGGAGTTTCAGGGATGGTTTATTCGCAGGAGCATGAGAAAAAAAGAAGTCCAGAAAAGAAAGAGCACTTTGAAAAAATTGAAGCTGCCAAAGTTCTATATTTTGAACAAGAGTTAAAATTAGCTGATAAGGAAAAAGAAAAGTTCTGGACTGCATATAACGCGTATAAAAAATCGTTGAAGGAAAATTCAAGAAGTGTTATGAACTTAAATCGTGAATTGTATTCAAAAATGGATTCAATTTCTGATAAAGAAGTTAAATTAAAATTTGAATCGATTTTAGCATTGCAGTCAAAAGAAGTGCAATTAAAAAAGGATTTTGTTTCGAAGTCTGCCGATGTTATTGGATACAAGCGTACTATTCAAGCACTGGAATTAGAGCGCGCCTTTAAAAAGCAATTGATGGATCGTGTTAAGGACGGTAAAGAGTCTGGCAAAAGGCCTCAACATAAAAAAGTGCCTTCTACAATGCAACAACGTATTGTGCCAGCGGAATAAGTTATTTACAAAGCCTCGTTAGATAAGCGGGGCTTTTTTGTGCCTTGTTCTAAACGCGTTTGTAATCGTTGTAGATCTCTAAATTGCAATACCGTTTCACTTGGCGTACACCTGAATAATAGTGGGTATTTGTTTTGATAATCGTACGAAGAATTTCCTTTTGGATCAATGGTTGGCAAGATATTTAATTGATTGCACAAAACTTGACTGTGTACTAAATTAAGATGGTAATTAGCGAATTCATTTGCAAACATTGCGTTACTTCCATGTCTTATTATACCGAATGAAACTGCGTCGTAAAACACACCAAATTTTTTGGACTGATTGGGATAACAATAACTTTTCTTAGTTGCAATGGCATCAGATAATTTTGTGAGGTAATAGCTTGCTTTTGTTAGCGAATCGTTCAATGTGGTTGATTGAGAGTCTAATTTTTCAAGCCATTTTAGTGATTTCTCTCTATTATTTCTACCAAATTGATACAATACTGCAGCTTGAAAGGATTTTAGTTCAGTTGGAATCAAATGCTTTTCCCATCTTTCACCATAAGTAAGTTCGTTGTATTGAAATTCTTGATTATCTGCAACACCAGCTATCACATATGGATCTATACCAAAAGCTACCCAGTCATTGTCAATTGACCTGTATTCTTTTACTTGCATCTCTTCATATGAATCAAATGGATGTAATTGTTTTTTTTCAGCCAATTGATTGATTCCGTATAAGGATTTCATTAAAACCATATCAATTTTTGAATTGTACCCAAATGCCTCCTGATGTTTTAAAATAGAGTCGACCGTCATCGGAACAATAACTATTCGAATTCCTGTTTTCGTTTTGAATCCTTTAAACAATGTAGAATCTTTACGTTCTAGAAAGTCAGATGCAAGCACCAATTTTTTTGGTGTTTTGGAAGGAACATTCGTTGAATTGCATGCAAACAATAGAAGGCAAATCCCAAACCCTAAAAATCTTAAAATACGTGTCATCTAGCAAAAATAATTAAATCTCTTTGTACTACTTAAAATTTAATAGTGAAGTCATTTTACTTTTTAAAATATATCAGATTGTTAGAAAGTATCTATTTAATTTTTGCGCGTAAAACACTACCTTAGTACTATGAAACAATTATTTTCACTATTCGCGTTATTCTTTATTTTTTCATGTTCAGATATGAAGAAAGGTTCCCAGATGGAACAAATTTCAGAATTACAAATGCGATTAGATAAGATTAGCGCTTCATGGAATTCTTTTGATTTAAAATCAATAGATAGTTTACATCAGATCAGTTCAACTGTTATAGACTCTATTGAGTTCTATTACAATGGTCAAGAAATTGAAAAGAATAGAGCGATTATCTTAGATAATTACAAGCAAGGTTTGATTAAGTTTAAAGAGATGCAAAAAATCCACTCCTTTTTACCAAATGTACTTACAGAAAAGGCAAAAGCACTTTCAAGTTTAAAAAAGGACATCGAGCAGGGTAGTGGCAGAAGAGAAAAATACGATGAATACATCTCCTTCGAGAAAAGGGAAGTAGCTATGATTTATGAGCAATTTGAAAATTATCTTACTTTGAAAGAAAGCAGTTTTAATCAATATGAAAATTCAAAAATGGAAGTTGAATCACTTTTGAATGAACTGAAAACGGATAAATTAAGTAGATAAATAAGAGGATACAATGAACATGGCAAAACATATGCACAGAAGCTTACAAGTTGTTTTCTTGACTTCATTTCTATTTTTTGGTCAATCTTTCCACCTTGCTGCTCAAAAAGAGTCGGACAGCCAATTGGCAACGCATTACTACAATAATGGAGAATTAGCAAAAGCGAAAGAATACCTTGAGAAAGTTTATAAAAGAGACCCTTCACATATTACATTCGAGCGTTTGTATAATTGTTACCTAGCTGAAAATGATTTCAAGAATGTTGAGAAATTACTGAAGCAGCAAATCGATAATAGTTATGGAGCGGTAGAATACAACATTATGTTGGCACAATTTTATGAGAATCAAAAAGAGCAATCCAAAGCAGATAAAATCTACAAGTCTTTGGTAGATAATTTAACACCAAATCCAACCTCCATAATTAATCTTTACAACGGTTTTAAATCGAAAGGAAAAAACGAATTAGCTTACCAAACGATTGTCAAAGGTAGAAATCAACTTAAAGGTTCTTACCCATTACATTTTCAATTTGCAGAATATTATGGTTCAATCAAGGAAACCAAAAAGATGATGCAAGAATATTTGGATTTAGTGGATTACAATGCGAGTTATTCGTCGTCGGTGCAGAATGTACTAGCTCGTGTAATTGATTTCACAAATACTTCTTCAGAGGATTACATTATTTTAAAAACTGAGCTTTTACAGCGATCACAGAGTAAACCAGATAACTTAACGCTATCAGAGATGGTAACTTGGTTTTTCATCCAATCGAAAGAATTTGGAACGGCTTTGAACCAAGAATTTAGTTTGGATAAACGCATGAGTTTGAATGGTCGTCGCGTTTTTGAATTAGGTACTATTTGCCTCGACAATCGTGATTATGCTAGCGCACGAAAGGCATTTACTTACGTGAAAAATTTGGGAGAAGGAACACCCTTATATTACCAGGCTGAAAATGCTATGTTGAACACCAGATACAAGGAAATAACAACAGCTAGAAACCTTTCTTCATCAGTCATCGCTGAAACCGTAACAGAGTATGAATTGACTTTGAAACGTGTAGGAACAAATTTCAAAACATTGCCTCTTGTTATGGAATTAGCGGATATACAAGCGTTTTACAATGATCAATCTAGATATGCAATTGAGTTATTAACTAAAGCTTTGACATTGGAACGATTGACCGATATTCAGGAAGCTGAAATCAAATTGAAACTAGGAGACATTCAGGTTTTACATGGTGATATTTGGGAGGCTTCTCTGTATTTTATGCAAGTTGATAAAGACTTTAAATTTGAACCAATCGGTCATGAAGCACGTTTTAAAAATGCGCAAATCTTTTACTATGATGGTGAATTTAATTACGCACAGTCGCAATTGGACGTTTTAAAACAGGGAACATCCCGTTTAATTTCAAATGATGCTATTCAATTGTCTTTACTTATAACTGATAACTTTGGACTTGATAGCAATTACACAGCAATGTATTGGTTTGCTTCAGCTGATTTGTTGATTGCGCAACATAAATACCAACAAGCATTTCAATTATTCGATAGTATCATCCTAAAGTTTCCTTATCACAGCTTAGGTGATGAAATTTTGATTAAGAAATCTAAAGCCATGCAACAACAAGGAAAGTGGAGTGAGGCTTTGTCATATCTTGATGAGCTATTGAAATATTATGGCACAGACATCCTTGCTGACGATGCATTATTTATGAAAGGGGAAATTTATCAAAATCATTTGATGGACACTCAAAAAGCGATGGACTGTTACAAGGCAATTTTATTCAATCATAAAGGATCGCTTTTCACAATTGAAGCAAGAAAGAGATTTCGTGAACTACGTGGAGATGTAAATAATGAGGATGAAGAACTGTAATGGAGGGATTAAATTGGATTTTTCTAATTAGTACCTTCCTTTTTAAGGAAGAAAAAGTATTTTTGTAACACTAGCATAAGAACCAAATCAGGTGATCGATTTAATATTAAAAGGCGTAATAACAGGATTCATATTAAGTGTGATGATTGGACCCGTATTCTTTGTACTACTGGAAACAAGTATTCGCAAAGGAATCCGTGCTGGAGTTGCATTAGATGTAGGAGTTTTTATCTCAGATATTATTTATATTCTAATTGCGTTTTTGTTTTATAATGAGGTTAAATCTTTAGCTGAAGGACAAAGCAGAGAAGTTGCTAAAGGAATCGGAGGAGCACTTTTTATTGGCTATGGATTAATTACTTTTTTTAAAACGCCAAAAGCAGTTCAATTGACTGCCATGAAGGAAAGAGAACCTGCTGATTGGAAGGAATATAGAATGCTTTGTCTCAAAGGTTTTTTATTGAATCTAGCTAATCCATTAGTGATATTTTATTGGTTTAGTGTGTTATCACTGGGTGACGCTAACAGAATTGAAGGATTAAGTTCACAGGTTGTATTGTTGCTGTTTATTAGCATCATTTTAATGACTTTCTTTTCAATTGACATGTTAAAGATTTTAGGAGCTAAGCAATTGCGACCTTTTATTACGAATAAATTAATGAAGTCTCTTAACCAGCTTATTGGTATTGTTTTTATATTGTTTGGAATCGTTTTACTCGTACAGATTGTTGTCGGTAAAATGTAACATTTTCCTTTTTTGTAATTATTCTTTAAAATCAAGTTTATGTGGAAGTTTCTGTTGGCATGTATGATGTTTGTTTCTATCATTGGATGGTCGCAAGAGAATGAATATGTAATCAAAAAGGAAAATTTAACCAAAAAGGAATCCTTGTTTTATGATTTTAATAAAACGAAAATTCAAATGGTTGGGGCATATTATACAGACAAGGCTGGCCCTACAACTATGAAGCATGGGAAGTGGTTGTACTATGATCGCGATGGAAAACTAGAGGAAGAACGTAATTATTACAAAGACCTATTGCATGGAAAGGTTGTTCTTTTCTATCCAAATTCAAAACCTAAACAAGAGGGTTATTTTGTACTAAATCATCCTGATTCAGTTTTTAGAGAATGGAATGAGACAGGTCGTTTAGCGGTTGAAGGAAAATATCAATATGGGAAACCTAACGGAACATGGACCTATTATTACCTTGATGGAAGGAAGAAATCAGAAGAAATTGTAAAAGATGGTGTGAATTTAATGGAGTCGTTTTGGCTTCCTGATTCCACGCATAAGCAAACTGTTATAAATGGTACTGGTGAAATGGCAACATTTTATACAACTGGAACTTTAAAAGAATGGTATCATTTTAAAGACGGTTTAAAGCATGGTCCGTTTGAAGAATGGTCGATTTATGGGTATAAAACGTTAACGGGATCGTTTCTGAATGGAGAAAAAGATGGTGAATGGCATTTTCATTTCTATTCTGGAAAATTAGACAAGGTTAGCAATTATGTAAACGGTAAGTTAGACGGTCCGTATAAAAATTATTTTGAGACAGGTAAACTGTACGCAGAAGGAATATATAAGGAAGGAAAGAAATCTGGGAAGTGGAATTGGTACACAAGTGAAGGTACTCGTGATATGGAAGGTTCGTTTGTGGAGGACATGCAAGATGGCAAATGGACTTATTGGTTTGCAACAGGAGAGGTATCCTACACTGCAAATTATACGAAAAATAAAAAAACTGGACTTTGGACTTATTACTATAAAAACGGTAAAAAATTTAAGGAAGGTACTTTCAGTGACGATGAAAAAAATGGAACATGGAAGACTTGGTACGAGGACGGTACTTTGTTAATGGAAGGCGATTATGCTAAAGGTTTAGAAACTGGAGTTTGGAAAAACTATTGGGATGATGGAAAATTAAAAAATAGTTCCACTTTTACGAATGGTAAATTAAACGGTCAGTGGAATTCGTATCTTCCTAACGGCAAAATGACCTTGGAAGGAAAGTACAAGAACGGTATGAAAACTGGTGCTTGGACAGAATATTTTCCTAATGGATCCATCCGTGAAATAAAAACATATAAGATTATTAAGACTAAGTCTGCGATTAATAAGGATGGTAAAAAATCTAAAACCACATACTCGAGTGAGTTAAATGGTAAATTCCAAGCTTATTCTGACAAGGATGGAAGAATCATGGAAGAGGGCAACTACAAGGTTGGTAAAAAAGTTGGTACATGGAATGCTTATCACCCTGGAGGTAAAATGAAGGCAGTTGTTTCAAATTACAAAAATGGTAAGTTAGAAGGAACTATGTCGACATATGATAAGAGAGGTAAAATTATCTCTTCTTCTGACTACAAGAATGGATTAAAACATGGAACATTTAAATTGTATGATAAACGTGGGAAAGTTGCTTCAGAAAAGCGTTTTTCAGAAGGAATGATGATTATTGAAGGACAAGATAATCGTCCGGGAAGCTTCTCTCCAAAGTAGATTTCCTATTGAAATTGTCATTTCTTGTTTGTCTGTTTTTAGAATCCATTACCTTTGTTTAAATGCTTCGATTTTTTTCAGAATATAGTATCCTAACGGTTTTTTTGGTACCATTGATGGTAGTGGGATTTGTTGTGCTGAATCTTATGTTCCCCTACTTTGAAATTACTTCTGAAGTCGACTTAGGATTATGGGGCAAGCTAACGAATGTCAATCCAATTTTAAAAACAAGCTTGGGAGGTTTCATGATCTTACTCAATGCTCTTTTGATCAACTTTATCTTTAATACACAAAAGATATACGATAAGGTAATTTTTTTTCCGGGGTTTATTTACATCGTTTGGATGAGTTTGTTTGAGGTGATGTATAACCCTGATGGCTTTCTGATTACACATACATTATTTTTATTGTTGTTGAATCAAATTTTTCAGTTGAATCAGAATGAAGATGGTAGGAAGTATGTATTTAACAGTGCCTTATTTGCTGGGCTTGCAACTTGCTTTCATCCTATTTTTGGTGTGATTATTCCGTTCTTATTTTTGATGGTTTGGGTATTAAGGCCATTTGTAGTTCGTGAATCGATGATATTACTCATAGGATTTACGATTCCTTTAATGTATGCTGTAACAGCGATGTTGATTTTTAATAATTGGTATGTATGGGATTTTAAATTTGACTCCTATTCTTTTCAACATAAATCATTGGATGTTATAGCAGTTGGAGTTACATCTCTTGTTTTCTTTGTGATAAGTTTTATTGGTGTTCAAGCAAAATTGCAGAAGAGCAGTATTCGCTTTAGAAAGTTAACTAGAATTCTCTGGTTTCTATTTTTCTTTGCATTGGTAATCGGAATTATAAACATGTTCTTATTTCAAACTTTAGAAAACTTTAGTTTGATTTTTGCTATTCTTTGTTTCTTTTCCGTTTTTGCATTTGTAAAGAAGCCTTTATCTACGTTTACTGAGGGATTATTTTTATTAATAATCATCGCATCTCTTTTGAAATTTTTCATTCGATAAGTCTTAACTATCGGTCTATTTTGCTTAGTTTTGCAACTAATTTTGTGGGCTTTATTTATGTCCCATAATTTCCCTTTAACACGATAGATTATACAAAATGAGAATTTTATTACTAGGATCAGGAGGTCGCGAACATGCTTTATCATGGAAAATTGCGCAAAGTTCAACGTTAGAGGAGTTGTTTATAGCTCCAGGTAATGCAGGAACTAGAAATCATGGGAAAAATGTTAATCTACAGCCAACTGATTTTGAAGGAATAAAAAAGTTTGTTCTTGAGAATTCAATTGATATTGTAATTGTTGGTCCAGAAGATCCATTGGTATTAGGAATTCATGATTACTTTTTAGCTGATGATGAAATCAAGCACATCGGTGTTGTTGGGCCACAAAAAGAAGCTGCACAATTGGAAGGAAGTAAGGATTTTGCCAAAGAATTTATGAAACGACATAATATTCCTACGGCTAAATACGCCTCATTCACCAAAGATACCTTAGAGGAAGGTTATAAATTTCTTACATCGATGGCAGCTCCATACGTTTTAAAAGCTGATGGTTTAGCTGCTGGAAAAGGTGTTTTGATTCTTAACTCTTTAGAGGAAGCAAAAGCTGAATTGAAAAGCATGTTAGCAGATGCAAAATTTGGTGATGCAAGTTCTAAAGTTGTAATTGAACAATTTTTAAGCGGAATTGAATGCTCTGTTTTTGTTATTACAGATGGTGATTCTTATAAATTATTGCCGGAAGCGAAGGATTATAAACGTATTGGTGAAGGTGATACAGGATTGAATACCGGAGGTATGGGTGCAATTTCTCCAGTTCCATTTGCAGATGCTGCATTTATGGACAAAGTGAAAAACCAAATCATAGTTCCAACCATTAAGGGTTTAAAGCAAGATAATATTCCGTACAAAGGATTTATATTCTTTGGGTTGATTAGTGTTAAAAACGAACCGTTTGTAATTGAATACAACTGTCGTATGGGTGATCCAGAGACGGAAGTTGTTATGCCACGTTTAAAATCAGATTTAATTGATTTATTAGAAGGTGTTGTGAGTGGTACTTTATCAGAGCGTGATGTTCAATTTGACGAAAGAAGTGCTGCCACTATCATGATGGTTTCTGGAGGATATCCTGAAGAATATGAAAAAGGTAAACAAATTTATGGTTTGAATAGTGTTACCAATTCAATTGTTTTTCATGCTGGCACTTCAGCTGATGGTCCTGCGACGATTTCGGCTGGTGGACGTGTTCTTGCAGTTACTTCGTATGGTAAAAACCTTGACAGTGCATTGGAAAAATCTTATGCTAGTATCGAGAATATTGAATTCGAAAAGGCTTACTTCCGAAAAGATATTGGTTTCGATGTTCTATAAGTAGATGCATCAGATGATAATAAAAAGGGTGGTTCAAATTTGAACCACCCTTTTTGATTAAATGTTATTTTGATAATATACTTTCGATTCGTCGGTACATTCTTTTAGTTCCTTAAAAAACTCTTCATGTTTATCTTCTGGAATTAAATTGAGTGGGAAACGATGTTGCAACTCGTCTTTAAAATCAAAAAAGATTGTTTGTTGCTGCACAGAAACTTTGCGCAATCCTAAAAAGTAAATGATTGATACATTTCGATCTCCAGCCAATAAGGCTTTTGACGTTAAACCAACACGGAACTTTTTTGTCACACCTCCATAGATTGCAAATACGATTGCATCCAATGAGCCAAATACTAACCCAACTAAGCACAGCCATGCGTGTTCTGTTAAAACAAATAGAGCAGTTCCTGCCAATGCAAAAACAACTGCTTCTAGGAAGTTATAGGCGTAAATTCGTTGTACTCTTTCGCGACTTACGACTGTATTCCATTTAAACTTTGGCAGTTGATTTACTAAGCGCATAGCGATCCAACGACGGATGCTCCTTCTTACATTTATAACTAACAGAAATGCTCCAATTAGTAATAAAATCTCTTTATGGTAAGCTAAATTTGCTCCAGATGTATGTAAAATTGCCAATGGCGTATCAAAACCAACTAAAATTGCAAGCATTAAAGTTGGCATGAAGATTACAAAAATCAGGGCATTATAAAATTTATTCATTCGGAATTAACTTGATTTTTTGACGAATTAAAATGATTTCCTCTTTCGCTCTATCTATTTTCTTTTCTACCTCTTTTTTCAATGCATCTGCACCTTTTGAGTTAGCAAAAAATCCAAGATTGTTCTCTAACTGAAGAATATCGTGTTGCAATGTTTCAATTTTCTTACGCAAATCTGCTTTTTCACGTGCAAATAGTTTCGTTGAATCTGCACTTGCAGAAAGCGTGTCGATTCGAGCCTGGAACATAACTTTTGTTTTTTCCTCACCTTCCAATTTCAATTCAGCATAATGTTTGTCGAGCGCACTTTTGAAAGCGTTGTAGATAGCATCTTTTTCTTTCATTGGCACCTTTCCAATCGCATTGAAGTCGTTTGCAAATTGCTTCAATTCTTGAATCGCTTGCTTTTTATCAGCATTTAAAACATATGCGTTGATTTTTTCAACTAGCTCTTTTTTCGCTGTTAGATTTGTCTCAAACTCTGCTGAAGATGCCTCAAATTGCTTTTGACGATTGTTAAAGAATTGATCACACGCTCCACGAAATAATTTCCATAAACGTTGCTCATTTCGTTGACCAGAATTTCCTAAAGCTTTCCATTGGTTTTGTAAATTCACCAATTGACTAGCTGTTGTCTTCCAATCTGTAGAATCTTGTAGAGCTACGGCTTTATCTATCAATGCTTTTTTCTTCTCAGCGATTTTATCAAAATCTGCTTGAAGACCGCCAAAGAACCCTTTCTTTAATTCGAAAAAACGGTCACATTGTGCTCTAAATTCTAACCAAATTTCTTCGTTTTCTTTTCGAGGACCAAAACCAATCTTCTTCCAATTTTCTTGGAATTGAATTATTTTAGCAGTTGCTTCTTCCCAAAACTTGTTATCTGTTTTTGCTGGAATTTCATTGACAGTTGTTGTCAATTCATTCAACAATTCTCTTTTTAACTCTAGGTTTTTGGTTAAAACAATTCGTTGTTCATCGTAATGAGTATTGATGCGGGAATAGCAATTTTGAACAGCTTTCCAGTATTCATCTTTTAGCAATTCCCATTCATCATTACCAACTGGTCCGATATCTTCCCAATCGTTTTGTAAAGCTTTTAACTGATGTTCTACTTCTTTAATAGACGTAACTTCGGCTAGATCTTTTAATTTCTGAACCACATCATGTTTCATTTGCGAATTACGCTTTAAATCATGATCTTTCAGTTGCTTGTAAATATTAATATTGTAGAAGAAATCCTCAATTAATCGCGAATATTCCGTTTGAACTTCATCACGTTTATCACGAGGAATATCACCGATTGTTTTCCACGATTCTTGAATTTCTTTTAATGCAGAAAATGCTGCACCAATATGTTCTTCATTTTGGATAATATCTGTCAACTTTTTAATAAGCGCTCTTTTCTTTGATAGATTAGTTGACTCTTCAGCATTTTTTGCTTCAATAATTGCTTTTCTTTTCTCTCTGAAGGCTTTTAATTCAGTATGAAATGCTTCTTTTAAAGCAGCCAATTCAGGCTTTTCAGGAACTTCTTCACCTTTCTCTTGAGCGTCCAGTTGAGCAATTTGCAATTTACGCTCTTCTTCAATCATATAATCTTCGAAACGACCACCTAGTTCGTTCACTTCTCGTCCAGCTAAAAGCACATCTTCCTGAGATGTCAATTCTTTTAACTTTTCTAAAAATGCAGTACTTTCCATAATATTTACTAAAGCTAATTTGTTTTTATCTATTTAGATTGTTTGCAACATATCGAAATTTGTCAATTGCACAAATTTCTCAATACGTTGGTCTACATCTTGACGGTTGATTGCAACCAATTGTTCTGTTCCAAATTTTTCAACACAATATGATGCCAAAGCTGATCCAGCAATAATTGCACGTTTCATGTTTTCAAAAGATGCATCATCCGTAGATGAAATGTAACCCATAAATCCTCCTGCAAATGTATCACCAGCTCCTGTTGGATCAAATACATCTTCTAATGGTAATGCTGGAGCAAAGAAAACCTTGTCCTCGTGGAATAACAACGCACCGTGTTCACCTTTTTTAATGATCAAATATTTTGGTCCCATTGCGCGAATAACTTTTGACGCTTTCACTAATGAATATTCTCCTGAAAGTTGACGTGCTTCTTCATCGTTGATGATTAATAAATCAACCATTGACAATGTTTGCTTCAAATCATCCATTGCGATATCCATCCAGAAATTCATCGTATCCATCGCGATTAACTTTGGACGTTGATCTAAACGTTCAATTACCTGACGTTGTACTTGCGGACTTAAATTTCCTAACAGTAAATAATCCACTCCTTGGTATGATGCAGGAATAATCGGATCGAAATCTCCCAATACATTTAATTCGGTAATTAATGTATCACGTGAATTCATGTCATTGTGGTATTTACCTGACCAGAAAAATGTTTTTTCACCTTTCTTAATTTGCAAACCTGATGTATCTACTCCTTTTGAAGCAATTAAATCGATCATTTCTTGCGGAAAATCTTCTCCTACAACTGATACAATTTTTTGATCATTTTCAAAAAATGAAGCTGATAAAGCGATGTATGTTCCCGCTCCACCAATAATTTTATCTGTCTTTCCAAAAGGCGTTTCAATAGCATCAAAAGCGACACTTCCTACTGTCAATAAACTCATTCTAATTAAATTTTGTTAGCAAAGATACGTTATTCCAATGAGGTGTAGCAACATTTTATAAGAATTGAATGTTAAAGCACTTTTAAATTATACACTCCAAGTTTGTTGTTTTAACCTACCCATTGTTGTTGCTTGTAAATAAGTTTATTAGCTGCATGTTTTTGTGTATAAAATCCATAAAAAGTAAAATTATTTATTGAAGATTTGAATGCTAAAATCGTCGTTTTCCAATTTCTTAAATCTAGTTGGAATAGGAATTGGTATTAATATTTTCCCGAGATATATTTTTCTTTTGTTTATTTCTCTTCCTATCTTTTTTATTTATCTAACTTTACATTGAATTTAGAGTTATGTT
>Ga0233377_1000148_pt1 | contig 41547 bp, 66 predicted proteins | sample ElkDunMinimDraft_6_FD_191540 | JGI IMG/M metagenome (GOLD analysis project Ga0233377, IMG submission 191540) | Fecal eukaryotic communites from dung pellets of Tule Elk in California, USA - Elk Dung E36 | ecosystem: Host-associated > Mammals > Digestive system > Large intestine > Fecal | place...
TGTCCCCCGTCAGGTCAGGCGGTTTCGTCAAGGGGGGGCGTATACTTGGAGAACCAGTCGTCGATGAACTTTGTCCATTCATCTTTCTTCCGGCCTTCGTCCTTTTCAAGCCGTGCGATGCAGTCATCTCTGGTCGCTTCGATAAACACCTCACGAGCTCCCAGCTCTCTGCATAGCCGCTCCCGCTCGCTGCTCAACGGATAACCGCCGATAATATAGCAGTTATTCCATTTACCAAGCCGATACCGAACCGCATTCAGCAGCTCGTCACGCATCTTGAACACAACAGCATTCAGGCGCTTCGGCTTGACATAGCGGTCACAGCCAGAGACACACTGCCAGATGTTATCGAGATCAATCACAAGGTCGCCCTTGCTCATGTTCTTCCGCACCCATTCTGTCTTGCCACTCAGCGGAGCACCATACACGAGAAAGACCTCCCGTACAGCATAGCCGAGCTTGTTGTGAATGAAGTTATGGCAGCGGTGATGAACAAACGCCACATTCTCAGGATTGAGGCTGATACTCAGATCATTGACATTGCCCTCGGTCAGCTCTTTCTTATGGTGACCAATCATGTCATACGCCTTCGTAATAGGCTTTCCGCAGTGCTCGCAGATAATCTGACCTTCATCGTTGAGGCGTTCGATCCTCAGCTGTTTGAGCAGCCCTTCCCACTCTTTGCTGCGATAGAATGAATAGATCGTATACATACGCATCATACCTTCAGAACCTGTCCTGCCTTGATAAGACAATTCTTTTTGGCAAGATCAGCAGCAGTCGTATTGAACCTCTGTGCAATAGAATCAAGCGTGTCGCCATCCTGCACAGTATAGGTCTGCGCAGTCGGCTTTGTGTTTTCCATACTGAAGCCGTTGAGACCATTACGCTTGATGATCGCAGGATAATCCACGTATGAAGTATCCATATCCACGCTGCCCTTGATACCGTCCACATTTCCAGTGCTGGAATACTGCCACATGCCATAGCTGCCGCCGTAGTTGACCTTCTTGCCCCACTCAGCAACCCAGAAGGCATAGCGCTTCGCAACATCCTCAGAGATGTAATGCATCACGGCATATCTGCCTGTATAGAATCCGGCGAAATATCCTGCTTTTTCAAGGGCATTGCAGAAGGTCTTGACCAGAGAAGAACAGAAAGCCTTGCCATTGTTGAACTGCTTCTGTTCCTCAATGTCGAAATAGATGGGCATTTCAAACTGCTTGCCCTTGATCGCTTCGATACACGCAGCAGCCTCCTGAGCGGCATCAGTAGCAGACGCAGCGTAGCTATACCAGTACGCACCGACCTTCAGCCCAGCCGCTTTTGCGCCCTTGTAATTCGCCTCGAAGGTCTTATCCTTCTGGCTGATTGTCCTGCCATATCCAGCCCGAATGATAACGAACTCGATACCAGCAGCTTTGACCTTTTTCCAGTCAATCGTGCCGTTGTGAACAGATACGTCGATACCCTTCATTTTCCATACCTCCTACCAGTTATCGTTTTCGGCCTTCTGTTTCGCAAGCTCCAGCTGCTCCCGCTTCAGATCAATCGTCGTTTGGTCGTCATTCGTCCAAGTCGGATCGTAATTCTTCAGCAGCAGATGAATTGCGCCGGTATCAGGCTGAGCGTACTTCTTGTACTTCTCAACAACCTGAACACGCTTTCCATTTTCCTCGCGGATGCTTGTTTTCGTTTCCTCGTAATAAAAGCCCTTCGCCTTTTTCTTCAGACTTGCTTTGAGCTCACCGACAAGATGCTGCCTGCCCTTCTTCAGAGCCTCCCGCAACTCAGGATATTTTTTTTTGTAATTTTCAAAGGTCGAGACTGCGATCCCAAGCCGTTCGACAGCTATCTGCTGCTCGTCAAGGTCTTGATACCATTCCTCGATTTGGCTCAAATAGGGCTTTACGTGTGTTTCGTACTTGCTTTTTCTGCCCACGCCCTCGCCCCTTTTTCAATTTCCATTTATCACATTTATGTCAAATAAATTGAGCATTGGAAACAGGCTTCGTGACTTCATCAAAGACAAGATTCGGAGCGGTCAGACGGCATGGAACATCGCACATGCTCATATCGGTATGAGCTGCCGCATATTTCTCCAGAATATCATCGTCCATGATATGCCCGACAATTTCATACGGTTTATGACAGCAGTAAATGACATTCCCTTTTTCATCGACCGCGATCTGCGCCCAATGAGCCGAGCAGTTTTCAAACCTCGTGTTGAGGTGTTCCCACTTATAATTGAGAATGACACGCTTGTCCTTTTTCCCAAGCTCTTTGATCGCTCGTACAGACCGCACAACGTCCGCAGCATTCTCAGCGGTATAATAAGAGCCGTTCGTGCTTTCGACCGGTCTATAAACGATATAATCAACGTCAAGCCACGAGTTTGCCTGATAGAATCGAAATACATCGTCGGGATCTGTGACAACCATCTGAATGCCGACATTCGTTTTCGCGCTGTTTACCTTCTTCCAGTCGATATATGTCCGGAGATTCTCAATCGCTTTGGCATACGCACGGACCTTCCGCACCCGCTCGTAGCTTTCTTCGTCATAGCCGTCGAGCGACACTTTCAAATAATCAGGCTTGAACAGCCGCAGCTTGTTGAAATTCGTGTTGATCCCGTAATGGATGCCCAGCTTTTCCAGATACTCGGTGATTCGGTCAAAGTCCTTGTTGATCGTAGGCTCGCCGCCTCCGGTCAAGATCACGCCCTGCACACCCAGCGAAATGAGCTTATCGACATAACGCTTGAAATCCTCAAACTTCATGCCAATTGATGCAGGATCTAGCTCCCAGCGGTTATACGTACACCAAGAGCATTTGTTATTGCAATAATTCGTCAGAAAGATATCAGCCGTAATCGGGCGAAAATCTCCCGCCATTCTCTCAGGATATTGAAACAGCTTATTTGCCGTTATGTTTTGCATCTTTCTTCCACCTCTCGTTCAGGATTTTTGGCACGCAACAAGTCCAGTTGACGTTGTGGTGAATGCGATAGTGCTTATCGCCCATCATAGCCAGCTTGACACAGCTCGGCATTGACATGATGCTATAAAAGCTCTTTTGGTATGTGCCGCTGTCCTTGTAAACCTCAGTCATACCGCCAGAGACAGACTGTGACTGCTTCTGCACGATGTTTGCTTTCGTCACAGTAAAGAAAAGCTCGCCACGACTACCAAGCGTCGTGTACGTCGTTACATCCTCATTCATCGTGCCTCTGAAGTTGATTGGCTTTTCCACATCACAGAAAAAGCTGTTCATGCACTTCCGCAGCAACCCCTTGTAGAAGTTCTGAGAATTTACGCCGCCGATAAAGTCACCGCCCTGAGCAAATGCGATTGTCAAAGCGCCAGAGGCATTGAGAAATTCGATCATCGCCTCGAACAGATCATCCAGCCGCCTGCACGGAGCATAGCCGAGCTTTTTTCCTTCAGGGAAACGATACATGAAGTCGGTGAAATCGTCCTCCAGCATCAGGAAATACCGCAGCCCCAAACCCTTTGCAACTTCAAAGATCGCATTACGGGCAAAGACGATTGCTTTCTTCTCGCCTGTCAGCTCCATCGTGTCGCATTCTTCAAAGGCTTTCTGCTTATCAAACACGACCACGTTTTCATCGCCGTAAAGCCTTCTGTACTCGTCTGCCTGATCGTCCTCGTTATCAATCAGGAAATACAGCTTTCCGCTGTAATTGCCGTCTTTGAGCGGCTTCAGAGTAGATATATGACCAGCTCTGCCATGAGTGATGATGAATACAGCGAAATCGGCTCTCACTTTTTCCACCTCTCATTGAGAATCTTCGGCACAAGATTTTCATAGCTGACTTGCTTATTTATCGCACCAGATTTCCCGCTGATTTTGATTGCTGACGGCACATACATGACCGGATAAAAATAATTCCAGTAAAGGCTGAGATTTTTATACTGGTCTGTCGAACCGCCGCTGTTTTTATCATGGTCGTGTAAAAATACCATAACATCGAGAACGGTCAGGAAAAGCCGCCCTGTCATGTTGTGCCATGCCGGAGTGCTTACGTCCTCATTTACACGCCCCAGAAACTGAAACGGGCTTTCAGTCTTGCAAAAGAACGAATTTCGAGCATTGAAATATATCCGCTGTTGATACTTTGATTTTCGCCCTCCGATAAAGTCTCCAGCTACGCCAAAAGCAACGCAAGTGATTGGACTGATCGAAAGAAAATCACAAACGGCATCAAAAAGATAATCGAAATCGGTTACATCTTTCTTCGCCAGCTTTTCGCCATCATCATATCGCAAGATGATAGCCGGATAATCGTCGTCAAGCTGCACAAAGTATTTCAAGCCGAGATCATTTGCAATACGGAAGCATTCATTTCTGGCATATACCGGAACGCCCTTGTGGTCGGTCAGGTTGTCGCCAATATCAAACCATTCAGACTTGTGAAAAATCTTGACATTTTCCTCGCCATAAAGTTTGATATAATCGTCTTTCGTCTCGTCCTCATCATCAACGATGAAATATACCCTGCCAGTGTAATTGCCCTTCTGCAAGGTCTTTAATGTCATTTGATTGTGCGGTCTCCCGTGCGTAATCAGGAAAACCGCAAAATCATCACGCATTTTTGTCAGCCTCCAGCATTTTCTGAATCTTCTGAGACAGATTGCTGTAACCGTTCATAATAGCGTCATTGTAGTCGATGATCACGAGCGCAGATTTCTCCATGAGCTCCTGCATTTCAGGACTTGCCGCTGCATAATACTCAGCGACTTTCTTGTAATTGAATACCAGATGCCGCTGCGCAGCCTTCCGAAGGAAAGCCTTTTCGTCGTAGCTCAGATCAGAATTTTCGATCTCGTCCAGCAGCTCGTTGGTCTTTGCCTCGTCTACCAGCTCCGAAAGGTCAGGCACTTCGCCCTGAACATCATACTGCGGGATGTTCGTAGCATCAGAGTACGTGTCGTCCTCTCCCTCGCCCTCGTCATCATCAGGGAACTGGAAACCGTAAAGCGACATATCAATATCGCCCAGCGCTTCAAGCTCTTTCATGAGCTTTTCTTCGTCCCATTCGGAGAACTCAGCAACCTTGTTGTCGGCAAGCCGGAAAGCCTTGATCTGTTCCTCGTTCAGATCATCAGCCTTGATGCAGGGAACAGTTTTGAGCCCCAGCTTCTTCGCAGCCTTCAGGCGAGTGTGACCGGTCACGATCACATTGTTTGCATCAATCACAATCGGGACTTTGAACCCAAAAGCGGAAATACTCAGAGCAACCTTGTCAACCGCCTCGTCGTTCTTTCTCGGATTGTTTTCATACGGAATCAGCTCGTCAACACTCAGGTCGATGATGTTCATGCGTTCCCGCCCCTTCTCTCGATTTCTGCAATCCGCTCGTCCTGAATCGCATCTTTTCTTTCCAGATTATAAACCCGCTCGATCACGTTGTTATGCTTGTCAACACGTTTTTCGAGCTGTTCAATGCGATAGCTCATGAGCTTCATGCCGCCGAATGAACCGGCAATTGTGCCGAGAAAGCTCAGCACACCCACAACGATCGTGCTGTCCATTATTTCCCCTTTCTCGACTGCTTCACAAGCTGATTGGTGTAAACGGCCATACCGGCTGCAAGAATCCCCTGCGTCATGCCGGTAAATACACCGATGCCGCTCAGACCTTCCGTGCTGATTGCCCACAGCATTGCAAGCACCATTCCGATCTCGCCAAGAATAGCAGGGATCATTCGGTCGTCAACACGCTTTGTTTTCTTCAGCATCATGCCGATGACATACAGCACCGGAACCAGAATCAGCAATTCGGGCTTGATATAATTCTGAAACTCCATAAAGATCACCTCGCACAATTTTTACTGCGTTTTCTGTTTTTATTATATTCAGATTTTTCGCTATCTCAATGGTGTCAATGGGCGACATGCGACACCATAGACAAAAAAACAACCCGCACAATATGCACGGGTTGTTCCACGTGGAACATTATTCCAGAATAATTTTCAGATCAGCCGCATGTAGATATCCAGACAGAGCCGCTTTTTGTTTCTGCTGACAGTCCGCACATCCACATCGAGCTGCTCCGCAATCTGTTCAACGGTGTAGCGCTCGAAGTAAAACATCGTGATGATGTCGAAATAGCGGTCGTCCTTCAATTCGTCCAGAACCGCTTGCAGATCATCGTCATGAATCCCGATATAATAAGCATTCAGCCGCTCCGAGATTTCCTTATACGCAATGCTCTCAGCATCACGCATAAGCTCTTGCTTTTTCAGTTCTTTGATCGTGATTTGAACGATGCGCTTTACTTCAGATTCGTCAATCATCTTCGCTTACCTCCTGTTTGAGCCATTCAAGATTTCCCTCTCTGCATAAATTCTTTTTGTCATAATCTTTCCGGCTATAATAATACGCGCATCTCTGGCATGATAGCCCGATTGCATCGACAAGCTCCTCGTCCGTCATTGCTCTGATTAAGTCTGTTCTTGAATAATATCCCATTGTATCCACCTTTCCGCTTGCTATGCGCTGATATGCGCTGTTACGGTTTGTTTCGCTATTATCCGCCCATATCGGACAGGATTTCATACAGTTCATCTTCATCAAATAGCGTCAACTGATCAACATTCTCACCAAGCCACCACTTGAATACATCAAGTCCGGTTTGCCAGTTCTGCGTATTCGTCAATCCTGCTTCTTTCCGTGCTTTCAGCATCTTGTCAAATGCTTTGATATAATTTGCTTTGTACTTCGGATAACGCATGAAATCCATTTTCTGCCGCTTGCTGCCCGATAGCGGGCAGCCAATGCAGCCGATTCGTTTCTCTCCGCACTGATACAGCGGATTTCCGGCGCATCCGTAATGATGTAGGAAGTCCCATACATCCCTGTCAGTCCAGTCAACAATAGGATTTACGGTCACCGACCTGTCACGGTAACAATGATGAACAATGTCCGCTTGATCTCGTAATGCTTCATTATTTCCTGATTGTACGCTCAATACCACCCCCCCCGAATTTGTTAATTGAAAATTTATATTGTTCTCCTCAAAGAAGCGTTGTGTCTCTTTCGGTCTGCCAATCACATTGACAACATCTGAATTAGCCTTGCGCTTCTGCGATTCATCCCACCGAACGCCTGTGATTTTCAGCCGACCTTTGCCGCCAACTTCTTTCAGTTCTGCGCAGCACCACCGAACAATCCGTGTCGGCGGCATCTTCTTTTTCGGTATCAGATTCCACATTGTTTTCGGTGTACCGTCATCATACCGCGCTTTATCAATCATCACATTCTGGATTGTTTTGATATATGCGATTGTTTCCGGCGCGTCAACCGTAGTCAGGTTGTGATGAATCTCGTGCCGTACACCTGCAAGCTGTGCCAGAATGCGGATAACATCTGAATCCTTGCCGCCTGAATAGCAGAGATAATACGGTTCACCGTCTTTCGGTTCAAACGCTTTCAGCCGTTCGATAGCGTCTTTCTCCTTTTGCATCAATTCGCTGTTCATGTTTCACTCTCCTTTGTTGAGGTCAATCCCCATAGCATCCCGCAGCCACATAACCGCCCGTGCCGCACGGGTTCGGCTTCGATTGTAGGCGCGTTGTCAATGATATGGAATACGAGGTATATATCTGCTGTGTTTAGGATTTCCATTTCAGGTTTCAGCGCATTCGCGTCAATCAGTCTGACTTCAGGCATACCCTCTCACCACCTTTCCACAGTTAGGACAGAATCGGTACTGAATCCCCTTCTTGCAGTGAGGATAATAGCAGAACTCTCCGCAGCTCGTGCAGACATACTGCTCGGACTTCGGTCTGCTTGATACCTTGTGCAGCTCGACAGTATCATCGCAGATTGTTGTCCGCTCAAAATCAGGACAAACTGTTGACGGATTTATAACATAGAGACCTGTACGTCCGCAAGTACATCCGTCCGCATCCCAATCAGAATGATCGCATCCGTAGCATCCGGCTTCTTCAATCCTCGGCATTTTCAGAACCTCCAATCTTATTTTCTGCCCACTCCTGAACTGCTTTCATGCAGCACGGACAAAGATCATATTTTTTATCGCACTTTTGGCGACTTGTAAAATCTTTGTTTTGAATATACAATGTGTTTGCCTGTGTAGAACTGCCGTATCTTTCATAAAAAGAACCGCACCGGTCACACTTCATTGCATCCATTGCTTGTACCTCCATTCCACCACGCAAGCAGCTCGTCCATACACTTCGGGCAGAGGTCTATGGTCGAGTGAGAAAAATTCTGCCCCCACTTGTCAATATTTGCGAACCGAAAGCCGTTCGGATGTTTTTCGTCCTTCTTGCTGTTATAAGTCTCAAAGAGACAGCCGCACCGATCGCATTTCTTCGCAAGCATGTTTATACCTCCATTTCACGAATGCCCCTATTTTCAATTTTAAGGGCGTTTTGCGGGGCGTTTCGTTTCAAGGTCTAATTTCACCAATAAACCGTTTGCCCCGCCTAGAATCAATCGGAAAGCCCCAATTTCGCACCCATATCGGGGAAATCACTTTTGAGCTTTGCTTTTCTCCGGTCAATGCCGTTGACCTCTATCGGATAGCACCGTTCCAGAATCCGGTTGTAAATCCTCGCCCTGCCGGAATCCTGCGGCTTTGAGATTTCCTCAATGGTCAGGTTCGTCGTTACGATGAACGGCAGCCCTGAGCAGTATCGAGCATTCACAATGTTGAATACTTGCTCCTGCATGTACTCAGACTGCCGCTCCGCTCCGAGATCATCCAGCACAAGCAGAGAATACTTGCACAGATCGTCGATGAACTCCTGCTTGCCTTCGTACATTCCCTGAAGCTGATTCACAATCCGTGCAAAGTTTGTAACCAGAACCCGCCATCCGGAATCAATCAGGGCATTGGCAATGCAAGAGGCGTAGAAGGTCTTTCCCGTCCCGTTAGAGCCGTGGAGCAACAGCCCTTTACCAGTTTCCCGAAACTCATCAAAACCGTCTGCATATCGCCGCATGGCTTTTGACAGCTTAGGTTGCTGCATATCATCTTTGTCGAAAGTCCAGTTGATCATGTCTGCGCCTTCAAAGCAGTCTTGCCTGTTCCGCTCAATCTGTTCTTGCCGCTCCCTCTCTTTTTCTGCCTCCATTTCAGCCTTGATGCAGCCACAGATGCAGCGGACGGTCCTTTCTTCACCGAATACATTGATTCGGCATTGAACAGCGTCCCCACATTCGGAACAGTGGAGCAGCCCATCGTCTGCAAGATACTCAGCCCTCGGAGACGGTGCTCGTGCATTCGCATTCGAGATAATCTTTCCGACCAGATCATTGAGCTGTGTCATTCCTCATCGCCTCCCGTTACTCGTATATATCAAGGCTTTCAATAAAGCTCTTGGTATGATTGATTGATTCGTTTTCATCAGCAACACGTTTTGGCTGTTGAGGCTGCTGCGGTCTCATACTTGTCCTTGCATTCAAGTAACTTTCAAATTTACCGCCGAACAGTGTTTCCGGTCGCAGGTATTTCTCCATTTCAGAACCGCGCCACTCGGCACACTTCTTGTCAATGACCGTAATGCAGTCTTGAACTGTAAACGGTTGACTTCCGGTTAAAAGCCCTTTCAGCAGTCGAACAGTTGAAGGTGTTTCGCTTCGATAATGTGTTCCGGCTTTTTCATTCAGGTGCGAAATGATTGTATATATATTTTCTTTCAATTTTTCATTATCAGATATTTTATTATTAGGTAAAGTTTCTTTACCACCCCCCGGTAAAGAATCTTTACCACCCCCCGGTAAAATTTCTTGACCGGGGCGGTAAAGATTCTTTACCACCTGTAAAGAAACTTGGTATTCGCAGAATCGAACGCCGTTCCTCTCAATCTCATATTTTTGAATATAGCCTTTTTCAGTCAGATCATTCAGCGCCTTCATGACCGTAGGCTTGCTCGCTCCTGTGAAATCACAAAGGTATTTTATGCTGCCAGTGAACCGGCTCTCTCCGTCCTGAGTAAAGCCATATATAATTGCATAAACCGCAAGCGCAATTCCCTTCAATTCCAGACGATTGAGCATCCATCCAGAAACCTGATAGAAATTTTCATCTTTGATTTTGCTCATTTTTCATCGCCCTTTCTACCCACTTAATCGCAGGCGCTTGGATGATTCTTTTGACCTCCATAGCGCACCGATACGCTTTGTGGTAAATCTCTGTACCAGAAAAACGAATAACAGTATAACCGCTCGCCTGCAAGTCCCTTTGCCTTGCATTGTCCTTCTCGACTTGCTCTTTCGTTTTCTGGTGAAACTCATGTCCGTCGCATTCAACGACATAGTATTTCCAGCCGTTCCAATATTTCACCGATACCAGAAAATCAGCCCTGTAAATATGACCGCTTGTACATACCTCACGATTGTTGTCAATATAAATACTTTCGATCAAAACAGGGATTTCGGCAGATTCGAGAACCTTGCAAAGCTCCAAAGCAAGCTGCTGTTCGATAGGGCTTTCACAATCTACCAGACTTTGCAAAAGCAGCATTTCCCTATCGCTGCAAATGCCAATGAATTGCCATCTCACATTGCTCGGCAAATCATCCAGCAGATCAAACATGCTGTCTGCATCATTCAGCATATCTCCTGTGATTTTCGTAAATCCTTCCATGTAGAAATACCTCCAAAACAAAAACCGCACTGTGCAAGAATGTTAGCGGCATTCTACGCACAATACGGTTTGTCGGTCAATATTCACTTGTGTTGCCTGTCAGCACCGCTAATACCGACCGACATGAATATTTTACCATAATTATCCATTTTTTTCTATTGACAAAATGCACAATCTTTGGTATGAAATTTAGCACTTAAACGCATTTTTTGAGCACTTAGTCGAACTTTGACTTGTACAGATCAATGCCGAACTTGGACTTCAGCCACTCGATCACCTGACCGGCTCGGTATTCCTTCCCCATCACTCCGTTTTCGATGAGCATAGCCTCATCCTCGAAATGATCTTTCAGCTTTTGCAGCCGCTCCTTACCGAAACCAAAGTCCTCGTGCAGCACCTTACAGACGACGGCAAAGGTTTCATAAGTTATCACAGCAGCAAACTTGTCATGATACTTTTCGACCTCTTTCCGTGCAGCTTCTTTCGATATCGCATCCAGATCCTGCGGTTTGTAGACCTTCCAATTGCTTTTCATATGGCAGCACCTTCCCGACGCTTCTTTCGCCAATTTATAGTGCGCTCATAGGCACGCTGTTTATTCGCAAGCCTCTTGGCATCAATCTCTGCCTTGTGCTTTGCTTGATATGTCTTGCGGTACGCCTTCCAGACTTCTCGCTTTCTCTTTTCCTCAGCAGTCAGCCTCGACCACTGCACATACCGGTTATCGGCTTCGATAATAGCAATCTCTTTCAGGCTCGGCGGTTCGTCATTGATACAGTCAGGGTGCTTGCACCGAAAGCATTGTCTATTACAGATCGAGCGCATATTGACAAATCCTCCCGATTATGGTATAATTTTGACACGGCTTTCACGTGTTCCCTTTCTCATATCCCCGTCAGCGCTTTCGCTCTGACGGGGATTTCTTTATGCTCCTGCGCTTTTTGCATGCCTTGTCGATCTTCTTCAGCAGCATCACGAGGGAATACGCAAGCAGTCCAGCAGCACCAAAAATGCCGCACGCAATCAGGATAAATACGAGATAAATATTCACGGTATCACCTCATTCAGAATCGGTTATATCCGACCGTTACAAAGGCTGTTCCGCTCTTGTTGAGCTCCAGATCAATCGGAGCACCGCAGTCCAAGCAGCTATACGAAAACGAGGATTTCCGGACGTTCGTCATATACTTGAAACTGCTGCCGCACTTGCAATGGAGATGCGCCGGACGCAGCTCTCTCAGCGGTGTAGCATGTCCGCAAATGCAATAATAAGCAGCGGTCGGATATTTTGAGTAAAAGCCCCGCAGCTTTCCACAGTCCTCGCATTCGATCAGCAGAAAGCCCTTGTACGTTTCCTCAGACTTTTTCAGCGGAGTTGACACAGATTCGATCGGGATCCGGCTGTGAACATCTCCGAACATTCTCTCGACCTTGCTGACCGGCTTTTCCAGCTTCACGACCGGCTGCTTTACATACGTGCCGTTCATAGATGCTTCATGTACAGCATTGACTTTTTCGGTATCAGCAGCGTATCTCGTAGCTGCTCCGATAAGCTGGACAAGGTTTTCTGCGCTCAGATCGAACTGCATTTCTCCGCTCAGATCAGAAATGATTTTTACGTTCATTTTCATACCTCTTTCACTCTGATACCGTGAACATACAGCATCAGTTTTCGCTTGATGATATACTCAGTCGTCCGCATCCCCTTGGCGTCCTCCACAATGAGGACGCCGTTTTCGAGATACACAAAGTCGGCAATATAGGCACATTCTCTTTCGATGATCTTGCCCTGCTTCGGCTTGCCTTTGTTCTTTCCGGATTTGTAGACTTCCGTGCTTTCTTCTCGCTGGGTGGGGATCAGTACGAACTTGACCTGAAGTTTCAAGTCTTGGATGATACCAGCTTTCTGCATCGCCTTCAGCTCCTGATACCGGTGTGCTTCTCGCATACTGTCAAACGTGATACCATCCACCGTGTTTTTTTTGTTGCCGTACTTTCGAGCAAAGCCCATGTTATACCTCTTTTCCCCAGCAGTCCCAGCCTTCTGCCTCCTGACGGGCGAAAAGTTCAATCCTAGGAACATCACCGCATAACTCTACAATTTTATCGCGGATTTCATCTGGCTTTTGACTATGCTGTCTGACTTCGCTTTCAACAATTTGTGACAGACTTCTAGTTTTGAAAGCAGGCTTTTTCCCTTTAATCCCGATCAGGCAAAGCTCGGCATTTCCACGAGTATAATGCCCCATGCCTAGATGAAGTTTGCCGTTTTTTGTCCGTTTCACCCAGCAGAAACCACAAGTTTTATAGCTGAATCCCCAAGCGTTCATAACACTTTCTGCTTTTGGGAGAAATGGCATTGTCACCCACATGAAAAGCAGAGCATTTTTGTCGGATAGCTTTGAAATTGGTAGCTGCATTATATCTGACATGGACATTGTGTCGTAGAAATTACTTGCACCATGTATTGCACCATGAATTCCAACCATATCCATTTTGTCGTTGTATTTCCACGGGGGATCTGCATATATGATGCTGTACGTCTTATCAGTATTGAAAATATCAATCTTCATTTTCCTGCCTCCAATCAAAAGGGGACTTCTCCGTCGCTGAGGATTTCTTCAAACTCACCCAGATCATCAATAGAGATCGAACCTTGCTCCGGAGCAGCCGCTTGCTGAGCATACGGATTATTGTTTGGAGCAGGGACAGAGCCGTACTGCGGCATCGTCTGCGCCTGCTGAATCATCTGCCCAACATCAGAGCTGCTGCCTTTCGGTTCACCAAATCCCACATTGGTCGCAAGCACCTCCATCGAGTAGTGCTTCACACCGTTCTGGTCGGTATAATCGTTGTTCCGCAGGCATCCCTCGACGATTGCCATTTTCCCTTTGGAGAAAAAGCGGGACACGAACTCGGCTGTATTTCTCCAGCAGGAAACATTGATAAAGTCTGCCTTCTGCTCCGCATCCTTCTTGTACGGACGGTTGACAGCCAGCCGGATGCGGCAAACAGGGACACCACTCGTTGTCTGCCTGAACTCAGGATCAGCGCACAGCCGTCCCATGAGAATGACCTTGTTCAGCATTCCTCGCTGCCCTCCGTTTCATCTTCAGGGAACAGGATTTCGCGCATTTCCTTGGCGAACATCGTTCCAGTCATCGGAACAAGGAACTTCGCCATGCCTTCCAGCTTGTCGTCATTGACCATTTTTTCCGTTACGGCTGCAAAAGCCTTGTCGAACTCAGCCTTCGTGATTGTCTTTTCGTTCATAATCTTTCACCTTTCATTCGTGCGGCATTGCCGCTTCATATTCATTTTCGGTCATGCCATACACTCTGCACAGCACATCTTTGATCTTCGCCCGTGTGCTGCGATGCACAGCCCTCGTCCCATTCAAGATACCGTATATATCTGTCGGAACATACAGAGGAACGCGCTTCGCAACATCCATTGCGGTGAGACCTCTTTCATGAAGGAACTTTTTCATTTCAGCCGTCACGCTGCATCTTCCCTTCATCATTCCACTTGGCTGCACTCTGGACAGCCTTCTCGCACATAGCAGCAACCTGACACGCCTCGATTGCAAGGCATTCGGCTGCAAACTTCATCTTCGTGATGTTGTCAAGGACTTCAGAGCTGTCGCCCTTGACACACTTCCATGCTGCCTGCCAGAGATGATGAACATTCACCATCTCGTCGGCAGCCTCGTCCATTTCCTCAGCAATCACAGCAATTGCTTCGTGCAGGGATGCAAAGAGCGGAAACCGCTCATTTGCACCGCACAGCTCTTTCTCGATTGCATCCCGAATATCGTCCTGAATCACATTCATCGCAGATCGCCTCACCCGAACAAAGCTGCCTGAACATTCTCAGCCGGTGCAGAGATTTCAGAATGTTCTGTCATTTCTTCCGGCACGGGTACCGGCTCGGTTGCCGCAGCATCATCCAGCACGATCTCGTTTGCCTCCGGAATTTCCTCCGGTGCATACATGCCTGCCATTTCTTCCGGAAAAGCCTCCCGCAGAGCATGGGCGAGCGCTACTTTCCGAATCATCGTAGCAGGCTTCGTCGCCCACTGATTGTTGAGCTCTCCATTCCCCTTGCGCCCTGCATATTCATCGAAGGCAACAGCGGCATATTCGGGCGTTTCATACCCCTTGACATAGACCTTTGCCCAGCCTCCGACAATCGTTTCACCCTTCAGATAGAATGAACCCTCGCGCTCGGCCATGTTGCCGTTTTCATCCAGAACAATGATGCCAGCCTTCTTGCCGACATAATCAGTCTGCCGACGAGCACGCTTCAGCAGGACCTCGATGCCGACAACCATTGTCGCAGGGTTGTTGCCGAACTTAATGAGATAAGCTTCACGAAGGAACGGATTGAGGTGCTGGAACTTGCACAAGCTCAGGAAAAGCATGACCTCCTGATCGGTCACATTGCCGCCGCCAGATACAAGATACTGCCGAATCATCTTCGGGCTGAGCTTCACCATCTGCCCGCCGCTCTCATACTCCACGATGCCGGTGTTTTCAGCCTTCTTCGCAAGGCTATTCTGAACTGCCATTGTATGTACCTCCTATCAGTCAATCAGAAAGCTCGTGTTGATAAAATGATAGTCGTCAGCCGACTGCGGATTTCTCGTTGTGGACATTCTCTCGATTGCCCCATTCGCACGGACCATAAAGGTGTCCGTCTGACCGGCATTCGTAGCCGTCTGCATATAGAAGGACTTGCTCGGTCTGAATCCTTCAGGCAGAGTTGCAACGACCTTCTGAATCTCAGTAAAGCCCTTGACAGCGCCCTCCACATAGACCACATTGCCCAGCTTTCTATAACGGCACGGATAAACGGACGCATTCTGCTGCGATACACCGCTTGCCAGAGGCAGAGCAGACCAGCCGGAATCGGAATAGATCGGTTTCCAGACAGTCCATGCACCGCCCTCCATATTCCGGATGAACAGACCGGCTTTCGGTCTCGTAATCCAGATCTGAGTGTTATGCGTTTCAGGGGACTTGCAATGCGGAATGTTGATCAGATAACCGTTCGCGCCGTTCGGTCTGTTCAGGCAGTTGTTGCCATATCCGAAGATGATCTCGCCGGTCAGATCATCGAGGTTCTGGTCGTTGATATCGCGGCTGTACTTTCTCAGGGTGTCCCGATCAATCGCCTCGACCTCTCCAGACAGAGAATCGACGAGATTTGTCAGCGATGCCACTTCCTCGATCAACGCCGCAACATCATCATAGATGCTCTTCGGAGTAAACAGCGCATTGAACTCCTGCGCCTCCTGTTCAGGAGTATCGCCCGTAATGTTAATTGAAATCATGTTCGTACCTCCATCAAATAGCTTTATACTCGATGCCGTTCCGCTCGAAATACTTTCTCAGCTCAACGGCTTGTGCAACGGTCAGGAACGCTTGGAATGCGATCCACTGTCCCTGCGGCTTTTCCCATGCAGCAACCTCCGGCTGTTCTTCTTCGAGATAGTCGTCAGGGAACTGCTTTTGAAGATCAGCAGCCTGTGCCTGCTGTGCAGCTCTCATTGCTTCTGTTTCAGCCTTCATGCGCTCGGCTTCTTCCTTGCGCTTCTGGATATCTGCAAGCCGCTTGCCCTCGTTTACCGCCGTCTGAAGATTCAAGGTCTGTTTATACACCTCGGTTGCCTCAAACGCAAATGCAGGCATCTCAGACAGCACAGCGAGGTCGCGGCAGATCGTTTCCTGCATAGCCTTCAGATCACCTTCGACCGTTTTCATGCTGCAAGTAGCATTCAGCCAAGAGCTGACGAAAATCTGGTCGAACTTCAGCCATTCAGGGAAATCGCACTCGCTCTCGAAATATTCCTCGATCTGCTTGCGCTTCTCCAGCTTCTTCTGTTCCTCATACTCCTTGACCTGACGATCAATCAGGGCAACGGGCTTGTCGATTGCTGCGATCAGATCAGCAATCTGCGCCTTGAACTCGGTGAACGGTTTCATATACTCCCGCTCGCGCCGGATGCGCTCGTCGTTCAAAGCCTTCCGCAGCTTATTCAGGGCGGCTTTGTCAGCCTTTGCAGCCTTCATCTGGTCGGCAGTATATACCAGCCCTTCGTATCGCTGCAAGGTCTCCGCAAGCTCCTGTTTGAGCTGCTCATAGTTGAATGTGATTCTCTCAGGAATCTGAATCTCGTTTACTTGCAATTCCATGTTTTCGATTTTCCTTTCTTCAAAATAGTTTTCGCATATATCAACTATATGCTCGCATAATAGTCTCGGTATAACCGACCTTTCCCGCGCTCCTTTAAGCCCTTGTGTGCCTGTGCTGCTACCTCTTGGAGCAGATACATGGCAAGAATCTCCGCGCTTGCACATCGGCTTGAATTTAGGGGCGGGATGATTAGTCCAAATATCAGTGGGCTTTTGCCTTGTATCACCGTACTGGCAATATGTAACCGTATATCGGGGAATGTCTTGCATCCAGCTCATTTTACGCATACCGCCTCGCGGATTTTCAATGAAGTATAACGCCGGATTCAGCTCCCGTATCAGATCAATCATGTGCTTGTCAACCATATCGCAGAATTTCGCATAATCGCTGACAGCATCAAGGTTGCCTGTCTCGGGGTTCTTTCGCCTATGGTGACTGATTGCAGCAATAGAAAATGTTGTGCAGTCAGGGCTTGCCCATATCACATCTGGCTTGCCGAACCTCTCCAGAATCTCTGCTGCGGTGAGCTTCCCAATATCAGCATACAAGCTGATGCTTTCAAAACTCTTGTCCCACTCCACCGAAAAGACTTCATGCCCCCTTGCTTCAAACGCCTTTCCAATACTTCTTGTTCCTGCAAATAATTCGAGAACCTTCATTGCATCACCTCATATATTCGGCAGAATCAATGGTGGGCGTGTGTCCGTTACCAGATACTCGGTGAACCGCCGCTCGGCATCAATCAGAACAGCAATATCGTCCTCGACTTCTTCCCGCTCAATGACGTAGTGCTTCGTCTGGCACATCACATCGCCGTCAAAGTCCCATTTGAGCTGCGCCTTCAGTATCACGAAATCAAAGCCCGTAACCATCAAATAATGCAGAACCTGAATGAAGTAGTTATCAGGGATGCGGTTGTTCCACCGCTCTTTCATTCCAGCATTTTGAATATTCGTGGTCTTGATTTCGAGAACCCCTTTTCGACCGTAGCTGTCAGTCAGCCAGCCGTCAAGGGATGCATGAGCGAACGGATAATCACTATTGAGCCAAATATTATGCTCCTGATACTCCACCTTGTACTGCGGATAATCAAGGGCGAACAGCTCACGGAGAAAGCTCTCGGCCTTCGTTCCATACTGTACGTATGGATTTCCGGAAATATCCTCGGCTTTCTTCCTGCCTGTTTTCAGCTCCCACAGATCGACGTTCGACTGATAAGGATTCATGCCAACGATGCACGCAGCCTCAGAGCCGCCGATGTAGCTCTTTCGCTTTTCCAGCCACGCAGCGCGGCTTTCAAGCTGAATCATTTGAATCATGTTTACTGTTCCTCACATCATCCACATACTCGAAAAGTTGCTTTTCAGAGATGTGATACGTCCAGCGATTTGACATACGAACAGCCACTCCAAAAGGCAGCACTCCAAGCTGTAATCCGATTCGTACAAATTGTGGAGATTTCCCCAATATTGCCGCACACTCTGTAACCTTCATTTGTCCAGCCTCCCTATGTCCTTTTCTATAATGTCAATGTCATAACGCTGCTTTGATACCCTCTGCATCAAGATCAAGCACGCTGTCGATCTTTGCCATGTCAGCCCGTGTGATTCTCGTCTTGCCGCTCAGCTTCTTGGATGCGCCTTGCTTGGTGATATCCAGAATCTCGGCAAGGTACGACACGAAGTCGTCACGCCCTTTTTCGACCATCCGTTTCTTGACCAGCACTACGAACTCGTCTTGCACTCTCTCACCGCCTTCCCATATAGATTTATATACCGTTTGTGCTCTCAGCCCTCCGGCTGCTTGGTCTTGCAGTCGTTTCAGTCCCAGAGCCTTCGCCCTGTTCTCTGTCCCTTGCAGTTACATTTTACCACATTTTGGAAAATATTTCCATTCGTAGAATCGCCAAACATGGGACGAATTGTAGACATTCTCTTTGGGCATGTTTACTAATTCCACTATATGTTTATATTGTAAACGCTTTCAAGCAAGAATTTTTGGAATTGCCTGTTTACAAAATTTTGTGTATTACCTATACTATCAGAGACAGCTTGAAAAGATTTCCAGCAAATCAAAACTGAGTTGTGTCGAAATTGTGAACTTTTTGAAGGAATGATGAATTATGAAAAGAGCCAATGGAACTGGCAGCATTTACAAGCTCGGAGGCAAACGCAGAAAGCCGTGGGCGGTCAGAGTAACAGCAGGATGGACACCAGAGGGAAAACAGATTTTGAAGTATCTCGGTACATACTCCACCAAACGAGAAGCAAACGAGGCTTTGAGCAGATACATCGCAGAGCCGTACAACATAGAGAATACGAAAATGACTTTATCTCAGGTTTACGATCTCTGGCTGAAGTCTACCAAACTCGCAGAGGCTACAATGAAGAACTACCGCACCGGCTACAACAAATGCAAGGCAATACACGGCAAGGTGATGAAAGATATCAAGGTCGCCCATATCGAGCAGATATTGGCAGAAAACAAGCCAGCCGGTCAAAAGCAGATCAAAAGCTGCTTGAACCAGCTCTATATATACGCAGAGAAAAACGAGATCGTTTCCAAGAATATCGCAGCATTGGTCGAAGTTGATCAGAGCGAGCCAACACGAGAAAAGATACCATTTACGGCAGATCAGATTCGGGCATTGCTCAGCTATACAGACCACCATTACGCCGATACTCCGAAAATCCTCTTATATACCGGCATGAGGATCAATGAGCTATTCGGGATCAAAACAGAGAACGTCAACCTCGAAAAGAGATACATGGTCGGGGGCAATAAAACCCCTTCAGGGAAAAAGCGAATCATCCCTATACACGAGGCAATATATCCAATTATCGAAAAGTGGTACAATCAGGGCAACGAATACCTGATAACTACCGTCAGAGGAAAGCAAGTGCTATACGGTAACTATCACGAAAAATTCTGGAAAGCTCTCCAGCAGGAAATGGGCTTTACGCAAACGCCACATGATGCACGGCACACCTTCATAACGGCAGCAGGCAAGCAAGGCATTGAACGAACAGCTATTCAGAAGATTGTCGGACATAAAGGCGCAAGCATCACGGACCATTACACACACCGCACCAAAGAGGAACTGATCGACCAGATCAATATTTTGAAGTATTGAAAAAAGCCCTTCGCAGGGCTTCTTTTTTTGCCTTCATGTGTAGTTTACCTGTATCTTTCCCGTTACTTTTTTGTGTTCTACCGCCGCAGCTTCACCGGATTTCCAGCTGCTCCAAAAGCCCCGTATAAAAGCATTTCCCCGCCGTTGCAGGCTTTTCAATACTTCATTCAATACATAATCTTTGAACCGCAATGTAGCTTCTGCAAGCATTTCTGCAAGGTCTTGTGTATTACTGGTAGTTTTCAGGTCACGCTCTGATTTTCTCGGTCTTTTTTCCATAGTGAAATTATACTGCCCCACTTTCTTATCGCTTATACAGCCCGTAGCCGCCCGTTTCCGGCTCGTTTATCTCATACCCCTAAACTATACCAGAAAACGAAAAGAAAAGCCGCAGCGGTCAAGCTGCGGCTTCTGGTGAGGTTATGCACCAATCATTCTGTATATAGCTTTCAGGACTTCCTGTTCGCTCTCTGAATCCAGATCAGCGGCGAACGCATCCAGATCATCGACGTATTGCTCCAGCAGGGCATCGAGCCCTGCCGCTTTCGCAATATTCCAAATTTTCTTTGCATTCTCGGTCATTTCATTTGTCCTCGCTTTCCATTCCAAACACTTTTTCGATTGCCTTGATTGTAGATTCCAGCAGCTCGGAAGGCTCAACGCCTTCGGATTTATCTCTGGAATGCTGATCGACCAGCTTTCCGTAGCACTCTTTGATGATATCAAGATCACGCATTGTCTTTCCCTCCATCCTCACGGCTCGATGTTCACATAGACTGTGCCGACATAATCTTTCGGAGCGATCTCTCTGATATGCTCCCTGCACTTCTTCTTCGCCTCGGTCAGAGTGCCTGTTGCCTCGAACTCGTGTCCCTCAAACTTGAAGAACCACCAGCCCCTGCCCTTCGGAGCGTGTCCGTGCTCAAATCTATACTCGCGGTCTGTAAATTCAATCTTCATGATGTTATCCTCCTGTTTCTTCGGGCTGTCAGCCCTCAACCTTATGTCTTGATTATAACACTTTTGAGCTACAATGTCAAGTATAATATTGCACAAATGTGTCATAGTTGTTTTGTATATTTTACCAATAGCAGCAGGCAAAGGAAAAGGGCGACCGCAGCCGCCCTTCTCGTTCAATCAGTTGTCAAGTAGTAGTATGTCAGCTCGTCGCCCTTCAGGTGATCTTTCGCATATGTATCTGCCTGCTCGTACAATTCCTGATACAGCTCAGCCATTGCCATATTGCCGGTGCAGTAGTGCTCGTTGACCTTCCAGCTCATTGCCATTGCCAGCTCGGTGAGATACTCGTAGTTGTGTTTCCAGCCCTTCATTGCCCGCTTGAATGTGTCCTTCACAGCAGCAGCCCCGAACCGGTCAGCGATTGAGAAATCCTCGTAGAATGTAGTCTTGGGCTTGTAGCCGGTCAGCGCCTCGATGTTCCATGTCTTGATATTCATGCCTGTACCTCCTTCAGATAAACGTCCAGCACTCGCATTGAGCCATATACGCTGCGCTCTGCAAGCTCCCGTGCTTTCTTCCGTGCAGAGGCGATTGTCTTTGCCTCGACTTCTCTCTCCGTCTGATACCCACCGTTTGCAAGCTGGGGGTTGCTTCTCCACATAATCACTGTATACTTTTTCATGGTGTACCTTCCTTTCTGCGGGGATTTGCCGCCCCGCTCGGCATCTTTCTGAATCAGGCTTTCACAATCACGATTTCGTTTCCGCCCAGCATCTCGTTATACTGTTCCTCCACGGTATAGCCGAAGATTTCCAGCGCCTCGCGCATTCCTTCTGCCTTCGCATAAATCTCGGCAGCCTTCTGTGTGAATCCTCTCTGTTCCATGAGGTCGGCTTCTCCGATCAGCTCTATATACAGCTCGTGCCATTCATTCAGCATTTCGTTTGTCATGATGTTATCCTTTCTGCCTTGCGGCTGAGGGTTTTTCTTGGGTTGCCCTCTCCCTTTGTTGATACAAGTATAACACATTTGAGCTATATTGTCAATATGTAATATGTCACAAATGTGATACAGTTGATTTAGATAAATTGCATAAAGTCGCAATATTCAGAAAATAAGGGCTGCAAGAGTGCAGCCCTTTGATTGCTTAATCTTCGAGAATATCAAAGCTCCCATAGCCATACGGAGCAGCCATTTTCTCGCGCCTCAGCAGCCGTTCGATCAGCTTGTCTTTCAGTCTCAACAACGACGCATAAAGATCGCTATCGAAATAATCTTCAGTTTCGCACGCCTGATAGTTGTAGCAGGCAATGCAGCCATATACAATGCCCTCGTCGATCTCAACGTCAGCATACTCGAATTTCGGTGTTTCAGTGTCATCGTTGTAGCGGCAGTTCACAGATCTGTAATTCTGATCCAGCAAAGCCTGACCGATTCCGGTATAAAGCTGCTTAAAATTGATGATGATCTGGATGGGCTTTTCATACCCTTCTGCGTGGAAATCCACTCCGTATTCGACAAACGCCTTTGCCAATACGCTGATTGTTTCATTGTTCACGATAAATGCACTCATGTTCTTTTCCTTTCTCCCCGTAGCCTGATAGGTCAGCTTGATTTGCTTATCTCAAAGACGAAAGCGCCTTGTGCAGGAACATCGTCTTGACTTCCTTCTCGGATTCTTCGTAGCTCAGATCATCCGTACCATAGTCGGAACAGATAATGAGTGTGCAGTTTCCTGCGCAGTTGCTCCAGCTCACTCGGATGTTCATGAAAGTGCCTTCGCACTTTTCTCTGATCGCTTCGCAGTCTTTCTCGGAGAAATAGCCAAGCTCGGTGAATGCATACTCTCTCACAGTTTTCATGGTGTTTCCCCTCACCTCTTATGGCTTTATTATAACACAAAAGTGTTAGAAAGTCAATATGTAATGTTGCACAAATGTAGTATAACCGCTGACGAGAATCATCATCATTTTGGACAAAAGAAAAAGCCCCCGATTTCGGGAGCTTTTCCAGATCAAACTGTCGCTTTGAGCTTGTCCTTCAGATCATCACTTTCGAGAATGTCAAACAGCGTGCAGCCAAGCGCAGCAGCAAGGCTGCAAAGGATATCCAGCCGCCCGCCGTCAATGTTCCGCTGCCCGTTCTCATACTGCTGAATCGTCCTCAGCTTTACGCCGGACGCTTCAGCGAGCTTGCTCTGAGACAGCCCTGCCTGTTTTCTTTGGTCTTGAAGTGTCATGTTCTTTCATCCTTTCAGATAGATTATATGGGCAACGGGCGACCGTTTCAAGCCGCCCCGCCTTTTCCATTTATTCAGCATCCAAATGTCGCGCACATGATTCTTGCACAGTCCGTAAGATGCATGAGACTTCCTTTCGTTACGGACGGTCTGTCCTCAACGACATGGCGAATTGATTTCCAGTACCGTGCAAAGTCTGTGCGATTGATGCGCTCGTCATGCGGTAAAAGTCTGTCGTAAAGCTCGACCAGATCATCGAAAGACCAGAATGTAGCCTTCATGATGTACCATCCTTCCTGCCGGAGACCTTCAGCCGCTCCGGCTCGGCATCCTTTATCAGAAATCGTACTCTGCCTTAAACGCTTCGATTGCTGCGTTTACCTGGTCTTTCGTGAGACCGTTGTTGTCGCTCCACATCCACTCTTTTGTCTCGCAGTCGATGTAGCCGAGCGTTCTGCGCTTGTAATCGTTGACGTAGATTCTTTTCTTGCCGCCCTTTTCCCAAAGCTTGAAGTTCAGGAACTTCGCTGCATCATCGTCAGCGTAATTCTCGCGTCCGGTAATGGTGATCTTTGCTTCCTTTTCAAACTTTTTCATGATTTTTTCCTTTCTCACTCTCTTGGGTTTTCTTTGGGTTTTCCTTCCCTTTCCTTGATTGTATTATAACACATTTGAGCTATAAAGTCAATATGTAATGTTACACAAATGTGATATAAAAAGTGCATCCCACTTTGCAGCAGGATGCACAATTGTGTTATATATCAGTAGTCCTGAAGGGAAATGTGACCGTTCGTCAGGTAGATATCATTGCCGTCCTGAAGCTGCTGCACGGTGTTCTTCATGCCTGCCTGAATCATCGGAGTGAAGAACGCCATCGGAAGAAAGCCGAGACTGTCATGCAGAGGAATCGGAACAAGCAACGTCTGATTGCCGATCATCGGAGTGAATTTAAGATCGTCCGTTAGAGCAGGATCGTCACCCCAGCTGCCCACGATGAAAGTATCTTTTGGATCACTTGGCACTAAATTTTTGTTCATGCAAAAACCAATTGTAGCGGTTCCGGTCTCAGCGATCACAATTACGCCACCGCCTCCCGTAACAATCATCGCGCTGCCGCCGACGATATAAAAATAGGTTGGAACAGTGAAGGTGTTAGATGTTGAGCTATCATATCCGGTAGAATGCTCTGTGGGATCTGACGGGCTGTTGCCTTTAACGAAGATGCTGTACTTGTAGCCGGTAGAACTGCTGTTTTTGGAAATGGTGAAGATCGTGTTTCCATCCAGATCATTGCAGATGATCTTTGTGGGATTTTCGTCATCGTCGAACTGCACAGTAAATCCACCGACAGCAGCCTTGTACTGGTCAAGAGCATTTTTCAGAGCGGCGAAATTGCCGTTGATATCAAATCTCGTAATAGCCATTATTTTTACCTCCTGTTAAAAAGTGATGAACTTGCCTGTTTTCAGGACACTTCCGGACAGAATCTTCATGCGCACCATTTTGCTCGAAACAACATCCTGCCCGATGACGTTTTTCAGCACCACGAACGTGATTTGCATATCCTTCGTGAATGGATTGCCAAGCAGCCTGATACCGGCTTTGCCGCTGACCTCAGCTTCGATGTAATCAAGACCATCAGTGTAGTACACACCGCCGATATAGACGAATAGCACATCTTCAACGGCATTGTACGAATCAATACCAATCTGTGCATTTTTACTGCCAGCAGGCAACGTGACAACATTCTGCATTTTCTTGATACCGCACTCGACACGAAGCTCTTGTGTCAGAGCAGAAAACCACTCGTTGAACGCCGCCTGCTTTTCCTCGATGTAGGCATCAAAGGCAGCGAACTGCTGTTCATACGCTGTCTGCCACTGCAAGAAAAGATCAGAGGTATCGACTTGCTGAACAATGCCTGTCACCCATCCGCAATACGAGGACGGTCTCAGATCAGTGATCGTGGTCGGCTGTGTCGCTCCCTTCCCGATATAAACCGAGGCAAGGTAAAGCTCGTATACTGTCTGCGTTCTCGTGATAGCAGGCATCGTCGGTGTACCGCTCACAGCCGTGCCCTTTTTCACGGTCAGAGTAATCGTTCGTGCTCCCGTGTCCAGTCTCAGCACAACAGCATCAATGCGGTTGAGCTGCACATCGGAAGGATCGAGCGTCAGCACTTCGGTTGCATCATTCTTCACCCAGCGCGACTGGATGATCGCCCTTCCGCTGCCGACATTGAGCGTCATTCCGGTGTTTGCAGTAACGAGGAACTTGTCTCCAATTGTTTCATACACGCCGTCAGACACAAGCCCATCAAAGTAATTCGACATTTGGTCGGCATCATACTTCCGGTCGCCATTCACGCTGTCAAAGAATCCGCTTGTAATTGCCATGCTTTTGAACCTCCTTCACATCATGATTGTAATGCCAGAATCATCGCATAAAGCTCAGAAATAGACGGATGATACGGCACGAACTTTTCCGACAGATCATATGCCGCCTTGCTACACAGCATCGGACGGAACACAAGATCAGAGACCGTGTTGCCGTTTCGGACGCAGCATGTAATATAACGGATCGTACCGGCAGGGACTTGAACCGTTTCGCCGTAGTCGTGGTAGACAGTTAAGCCGATTGCCGCCTGAATCTCATGCGCAGTAGCAGAGCCGTCAGCGGGAGCGCCGGAAAGCACGGACCGATAGTTTACAGGCACATTGGAATTATTTGCCCAGATATAGAAAAAAGAATTTGCAGTAGCCGTGCCGTTCGCCGTAATTGTTCCTTTCGCAGCGTCAACAGTCCATGTGATTCCGGCGATTGTCTGCTGTGAAATCGTGGATAAATCCAGCAGATTTTTTGACTCGCCGTCGATCAGCCCAGCAAGGATAGAGTCGTGTTTAGCATCAGCAGCAGCACGAGCAGCCGCTTCTGAGGTGTCTGCCTGCTCTCTAGCCGTCGCTTCGGACGTAAGGTCTCCAGCATCAGCCTTGCCGTCAATAGCCGCTTGCAGGCTCTCGTCCGCAGTCTGACGGGCAAGTGCCTCGGCAGCTACATCGCTGGAACTTGCTTTCGCATTCCAGCTATCTTTTTCGGCTTGCGTCACATGATTTCCGGTATTGGCAACATGATTCACAATCAGATCAATCGCGCTGTCGATTTCAGCCGCTTCATGTTCCAAATCCTTATATTCGGTTGCTGCCATATAATCACCCCTTCACAGTCAGAATTGCGCCCGTGCTGTCTCTCAGCACAAAGCCTTCGGAATCCCGCAGAACGATCTTTGCTGCGACCTCCAGATTGTCGAACGTAGGAATCACAGTGTAGCCGTTTTCGTCCCAGCTCTCAATGATCTCGACGATACGGGGATTTGCCGTCACTCCATACTCATTCGTTACCGTCACAATGTCACCGAGGTTATAATCGGCCTTATACTGATATGTCATTTGCGGCTCGATCTCAGCCTCAAAGGATTCTGTCACGGAATGCTCTGCAAGTTTTTCATTTCCACGAGCAGAAAGCATGTTGCCGTACTCATAGGCGTTTACTTCTCCGTCATTGGATGAAATGTCTCTTGCATCGACGTACAGCTCCCTGAGCTGAAGTCCAGAAGGCGGGTTCGCCAATGTGCCTTTGATAACGGTTGCCCACTTTCTCGAACTTCCTGAACCTTCTCCACCGACATAGGCGCTATTCGCAAGCTTTGACTTGTCAAAGATATATTTCGAGTTGATAAGATTATCGAACTCAGGCGAAAACGTGACTTCAACCTTGCTGCCCTGATAGACAGACAGCAGCAGTTTTTTTCTGGATAAGGTCATCTTGATTCCGATTTCACGAGGCTGGCAGATTGATATAATCGCATCAAGCAGGGTTGTTCCGGTGAACTGCACTTGCATTTCTCCGTCAAAGCTGCTCGAAAGATCAACCGTGAGACCAGCAATTTGCCTAAAATCAGTCGGCTGCCCGTGAATAGGATTATGCACGGTCGTGCATTCCGTGACCATAGACTGAATCGCCTGCGCCAAAGTGCCGGTATTATTCAGGATAAACTGCCTTGTGAAAATTCTCCGCAGCAGGATGCTTTCGAGGCTTCGACCGGTCACGATAAAGAAATCGCCGTTTTCAGCATCCGTTTGTACCTCCAGCGCTTCGATGACCATGACCGAATCATCATCATCCCGAACGAGAAAATAATCAGGCTGAAGGAACTCCAGCAGGCTATCGTCGGCAGGGATGTACAGCTCGAAATCTCCGCAGTTGTAATACCGCTTTGTCCAGATCAGCGACCTGAAGGAATCAAGCACGGCAATAGGCTCGTAGCTGCCATCCAGCACATATACGTCCATCGCTCACACTCCCTCGAATTTCTGCAAGATCGTCAGGCTGACTTCGAGATTCGCTGCGCCTTCATCTGCATCGTAGCTGATCTCATTCTCGCCAGCCTCGAACTGAACCCATTCAGAGCCGACAGTGCGGTCGGAAAGAATGTTCGTCGTAACGCCGTCCCTCAGCAGCGTGACAGACTTCTGCCCCTGCTGTGTGTTGACGGTTATAATATCGCCCTGATACATGTCGAAATCCAGCCCGAAGAACTTCTGCGTCGTGCGGTTGAAAAATTTGGGATTCAGGATTTGATTTGTCGTCGCATAGAACTGGATAATGCCGCCGGTCTGAATCTCTCCCACATCGACATATGCAGTCGCCATAATCTCACGCCTTGAAAACTCAACGCCCTCAGCAGGGATTGAAAACGGGAACTCAAACATCGCAACGGACTGCGAGAAATTGACGACGGTCTCAGAGGTTGCCAGCCAGAAGGGCTGCGCACAGATAATGGAGATTTGAGGCTGCTGCAACTGCTTCCACGGGTTGTTCTCGAAGCTCTCCACATAGCCTTCGATATATACCGATCTGTGGCTGTTCGTGTAGTAGATTTTTACCCAGCGTTTCACCCTGAAGAACTTATACAGCGCCAAGCGGTTGATCTCGATAGGATGATGGATGTTCAGCGTGATAACAAGATTCCGTGTTCCCACTCTGGAGCTGTTGAACTTCGCTCCATCCATACCGACGACATTCACAGTATTGATCGCCGCAGCAGGCGGGCTTGTGCCTGCAACATCCAGAACATCATAATTCCGATTGCCCGTCAGTTGCAGGCGTTCCCCGCTCTCATTTTCAACGGTCAGCGTATACACGGATCACGTCGCCCCCTTCCACGACAGAAGATTCTTGCTTTGCCGGTAGATATCCAGTCGGCTGAGTGCCTTTGGGCTGGTATTGTTCTGCGTGAAATTGTAGTTGTTCGTGACAGCCGGAGCAGCTGCTCCAGCCTTCCCGCCGATAATACCCTCGGACACGAGTGTTTTCTTCAGCTCGGCAGCAGTCGCCGCAATCCAGCGCTTGTTGTTCTCCAGCGGCACGACAGCCTCAGCCCCGTTACCTTCCAGCAAACCAACCTGACCACGCTTCAGAACGCCGCCTCGTGCAAGCAGAGGAATTTCCGGAACAGGCAGGCGATGCACAAGACCGCTGAACGGCTCAATTCCTGCAATGCTGACGTTCTGAATATTATCCAGAATGCCATTGATCGCATTGAACGGAATCGCAATCACCTTGTTGATACCTCGGATAATCGCATTGACGACCGTCTTAAACGCCTCGACAATACCTTCCTTAATTCCATCAAAGACCTTGCCGCCCGTGCTGAAAACGTCCTTGACAGCCTGCCACGCCTTCGAGAATTTGTCCCTGAACCAGTCAGCGACAACGCCGAACACGCTCTTGATGCCGTCCCACGCCTTGCTTGCGCCTGTTTTCAGCCCGTCCCACATACCGGTGAAGAAAGTAGAAACAGGCTTGATGATCGTATTATTGAACCATCCAGAGACAGCAGACCACACGCCCTTGATGAACGTCCAAGCAGTTGAAGCAGCATTCTTGATGCCGTTCCACAGATCAATAAAGAACTGCGATACCGGCTGAATAACATTGCCGCTGAACCACTCAGAAACAGCCTGCCAAACTCCCGCAATGAAGTCCCACGCAGCCGAGGCTTTTTCCTTGACCGTTTCCCACAGATCAGTGAAGAATTGTGCAACCGGCTGAATAATATTCTCATTGAACCACGTTGCGACTACGGACCATACCGCTTTGATCAAATTCCAGCAGCCGACAGCCAGCTCTTTGATGATGTTCCACGCAGCGGTGAAAAAGTCAATGACCGGCTGGAAAAACTCAATCACAGCCTGCGCCATATTGCTGACACCGGTCTTGATAGCCTCCCAGACCTTATCGACAAATTTGCGGAATCCCTCGAAATTGTCATACAGATACTTGAACAGCCCAGCAAAAGGATTCAGAATAAACAGGATGATGCTTTTCCAGTTGGATTTGAACCAATCACCGACCTTTGAAAATGCACCGGTGATCTTATCTTTCACCCCTGAGAAAGCATTGCCGAAAAACTCTCCGACATTGCCGAAAATGTCCTTGATCCCCTGCCATACATCACCGAAGAATTTACCGGTATTGCCAAAGATTTTTTTGATCGCATCCCACGCGCCGGAAAAGTCTCCGCTCAGGACAGATTTTACGACAGAGAATACCAGCTTGATGTTGTCCCAGATCATCTTGAAATACTTGACGGCAACATCCCAAACGACTTGAATATTCTTCCAAGCCATTTTGAAATAACCGCCGATGATTTTTGCAACGGGCGCAAGCACCTTCTTGATCTTGTCCCACGCTTCAGAAAACCACTCGGAAAGTGCCGTAATAATCGGCTCTGCAACGCCCTTGATTTTCTCCCATAGACCAATCCAGAAATTGCGGAACTTTTCAGATCGTTTCCAGAGGACGACGAAAGCAGTCACAAGCCCTGCAATTGCAGCAACGACAAGCCCAATCGGATTTGCCATCAATGCCGTATTCAGCAGCCATTGCTTTGCAGCAGCAAACGCAGACGCAGCACCCATCATTTTGATAGCGTTCACCATCTTCACGATGTTCGTTACTACCGTTGCAATGTTCCATGCAACAATAGCAGCACCAATGCCTGCAAGTGCCGCAATGATATAATCGCTATTATCGAGAATCCACTTCACTGCATTCCCGATCTTCGGGATCACAACATTGACAAGAGTATCGAATGCTTTTTCAATCTGCGGCGCATATTCATCCATAAGCCGACCGGCTGTTTCAGCCAGCTCGGTGCGGACATTCTGCACAGCCAGTTTGAACTTGTCAGGCGCATCGAGCGTATCTTCAAAGGTTTTATTGACATTCCCCTCGAAATCGCTCATTGCCGTGCCAAGATCAGCAAAGGACAACTGCCCGTCCCTTACAGCTTTCGAGATCGCAGCCCCAGCTTTTGCACCAAAAAGCTCCGTAGCAATCGTGATTGCCTCCGTAGAGCTTTCAGCATTCTTGATACTGTCCTCAATATCCGTCATTGCAGAACTGAGCGGCTTGCCTTCCTTCGCAGCATTCTGAAGGGCTTTTTTCATACCCGCCATTGTCGAAGATACTTCAACGCCGCTCTTTTCAAGGTTCGCAAGGAACATTGCGGAATCGGATGCGCTGTACCCCATCTCTTTCAATGCAGGGGCGTTTGATACGAGAAGGTCTGCAAGCTTATCCACAGAAACGCCGGTGTCTTGACCGGCTTTATTCAGCGTGTCAAGCATCCGTCCGGTGTCTTTCGCCTCAATTCCCCAAGCGGCCATTGCGCTTTGGGTGCTGTCGATAGCCGATTTCAGATCAACGCCGTTGAGCTGAGCAAACTTGATGAACCTCTCAGATAAATCTTGCAGCTCGTCCCCAGTAGTGCCGAAACGAGTATTGACTTCACCGACTGCTGTGCCGATATCATCATAGCTCGCAACAACATTTTTCGAGACATTCTTGTAGACTTTCATGAGGTTTTCAGCAGCATCGCCGGTCGCTCCAGTAGCAGCGATAATGCTATCAGCTCCGTCGTCATACTCCTGCCATGCATCGTAGGACGCTTTTGCAAGGTTTTTCAGCCCGTTGATTGCAAGGTTTATACCATTCGCTACAAGGTTCGCAATCGCCCCTTTGAGCACGGTAAAGCCTTCACCCGCGCCGTCAGCTCCATCGCTTACGTCCGCAAGAGATTTGTCAAGCTCATTGGCTGCATCGTCAACCTCTTTGAGCTTCACCCGATTATCGCTGAGCTCAGAGGATAGCTTGTCGATTTGACCGGCAAGAGCTTTCGCAGAATCAGAATTATCGCCCTGCTCCAGAACGACGCTTTTATACTCAGATTTCAGCTGGTCAAGCTCCGTCTGCTGCTTGTCAATGGTATCGGTCAGCTTCTGAACAGCAGTTTTCGCTTCAGTCTGTTCGTCCGCAAGATCAGCAGTCGCATACTGAGCCTCGGACAGCTTTTTCTTATTGTCCGTCAGCTCAGAGGAAAGCTTGTCGATCTCCGCTGCAAGTTTCTTTGCCGCAGCCGAATCTTTCCCCTGCTCAATGGCGACATTCGCATAATCGGATTTCAGTCGAGAAAGTTCTTCCTGCTGTTTCCCGATTGTGTCAGAAAGTTTCTGAACAGCTGTCCTTGCTCCGTCCTGTTTTTTCCCAAGACTTTCGGTAGCACTCTGAGCGTCCTTCAGCTTTTGCTTATTATCGCTCAATTCGGATGACAGTTTGTCAATATCAGCTGCAAGGGCTTTTGCCGCATCGGAATCCTTGCCCTGTTCAATGATGATATTCGTATACTGCGTTTTCAGGGCTTTCAAAGAGGATTCTTGATCGGCAATAGTGCTTTGCAGTTTCGCAAGACCTGTTTCCTGCAGCTTGGCAGCTTCAGCAGCCTTTTGCTGTTCAGCTTCGAGGTCGGACAGCTTAGACCGGAAATCTCCGATTGATTTCTCAGTCTTAATGACCGTAGCCCGCTGATTCTCCACCTTGATTCGCATTTCGTCGGCTTCTTTGGAGTTTTCCCCATACTCTGCCGCGATCAATTCAAGCTGCTTTTCGTAGTCAGCGAGGATTGTTTTCTGAGCCTTCAGAACTTTATCGGTCTGAGCGATCTTTGCCGATAAACCGTCAGCGCTTTTGCTCCAACTGTCCATGCCGGCAGATGCCGTTTTGAACTCAGCATTTGCAAGCCTGATTTGACGGTTTGCCTCCTGAATGTTTTTCTTCAGATCGGATATATCGACTTTGAATTTTGTGGTCGTTTCATTCCCTGCCAACCTTCAGCACCTCCTTGCTCAGAACCAATCGTCTCCAGCCGGTCTACGAATAATCCGCTTTCCGTTCTCCTGCTTCTCTTTCTTTCTGGAATACCGGTTGAACCGATTGAGCAGCAGAAAAACCTCGTGCGCCTTTTCCTTCCTCAGCGTGAGCGGTGTCATCGACGGAAACCGCTCCGATAGGTTCATTTCCATCTCGAATAGGGCATCATATATGGGCGTGTCATCCTCCACGCCCTCGCTCAGTTTCCCGTTTTGATAAGGTCGAGATCATCCACAATAGAGCGGAAAACCTGAATGAATGCCGGAATAAGCTCCTTGACCTTGACGCGAGTAAGCTCATCGTCGGTGATGCCCGTGAAGATATCCTTGATAAAGGGTTTCAGCTTGCCGTACCCCTTCACGACCATGCGAGTGATCGCAATGTTATCGGTCATATTGTCAACATCAATGAGCTGCATCAGATCCTCGACAGTGCCGAGCATGAGGTCGTAGCTCTCCGTCGTATAGGTTTTTTCAACCTTGTTCTTATCCTCTTTCGAGTAGACATTCAGCGAAATCGTTGCCATTGTTTTGCCCTCCATTATTTTTGGATTTGAGAAAAGCGGCGACAGGCATCATGCTGCCGCCGCTCTCAGATTACGTGGATGCGACCTGAACCGTGTCAGGCGTCTGCACCTGACTGAAGAAATCGGAAACATCAGCCAGACCGTAGCGGGTATCGACGACGATGCCCTTCACGCCGGACTTTTCCCACGACGTACCGTTATACTTGCCCTTCGTGAACTCATGCTCGGTATAGATGCCGGTGAACTCAATGGACGTATTGTTGGTATCCGTGCCGTCGTTCTCGGTTGCGGAAGTTTCCTCCGGAATTGTGAACTGACCTTTGAGGCGGCTCACATAGCGGTACTGACCGTCCGTACCCTTAGTGCGGTACATCAGCGCAAAATACTTGTTCTGGCGCGGGCTGTCCACCATCATGCCGGTGGTAGAATCAAAGGACTTTCCGATGATCTGTGCCAGCTTTGCCAGCTCAGGCGGTGCCATCGTGATAGAGATGGTGTCAGCACTCTCAGAGTTAATGACGATCATCGCCTTGTTATCGTAGTAGTGCGCCTCACTGGAGCTGTCAGTCGTCTTGCCGACCTCAGCGACAGGCGCAAGATGAATCGGTGTAGAACAGGTGTACGCAGTTGCATCATCAGCCGTGACCTCAGCCACATACAGATTATCAACGCCTCTGAACTCAAAGACCTGCTGTGCCGGTGTTGCCATAACCATACCTCCTTGGCTTCATTGTTCCACGTGGAACATTATTTTGAAATAATGTTAAATGCTGGCGTTCAATTCCTCATACTGAAGATACTGAACGATCATGCCCCTGCCAACGTGCGTAATTTCATCGCTGGGAACGTCAAAGCCACGGGTTGCAATTATCCAGCCGTTACCCTTCAGCAGCTTTCTCGCCGCCGTCAGAAGGCTGTACGCAGCATCAGGGCTTGTCGAGTAAACATTCACATCGAAATCATAAACAACGCTGGCGGTATCATTGTCGTAAAAGCTCTGTCCGTCCTCGGTGTTGTCCCAAAACGTGAAAAAGGTATCGGGGTACGCTTGGTCGGACGGCAGGCTGCCCTGCCGCATCACAGGAAAGCCAAATGATTCGAGCAGTTGAATGAGTTGATCTTCCATTCCTCAGCCCTCCATTTTTTCCATGATGTAGTCGCCTATGACCTCCTGCATATCCTCTTGCAGCTTTCGCATATACTTCTTTCGAGTATAGATTTGTTCGAGCTGCCTGTTCGGTTGCATTCTCGGAGTGCCAGAGATCAGGAAACCGCCTGCGCCCTTTTCTCCGTAGTCGAAGCCGACCGGAGCTTCTGCAAGTGTGCCGCTCCATTTCACTTCAGGTTTGGCGACAGTTGTTTTTGTCTGACCGGTTGAATATGCACCTTGTCTCGGCATATATTCGTCCGCAAGAGCATCCACAGTGTCGTCGTGGACGGTCTCAGCAGCCTGCAAAAGGGCATCAGTGACGGCAGCTTTCACATCGCCTTGCAGCTCGTCCAGCTTGACGATCAATTCCTCAAAGCCGGATGTATCAAGCCGCAGCGTGTTTCGCTTTGCCACATCACGCACCACCTTCCACAGCTCTGACCTTGAACTTTACGAACTGATTACGCATGTCGATATTCTCAGGCTTGCCGATGATCTCATACACCTGACCGGTTGCCCACAGCTTGATTCGGCAATCAGCCTTAATGTCAGGGCGATACCAAGTCTCAATGATTGCAGTATCAATGACCGTGTACAGATCATTCGTAGTTGTTTCCGTGCCGCCGTAGGTCTTAAAACTGCAATTCAGCCGGATGCCGGTCTGAGGGAACTCTTTGACCTTAACACCCTTCTTTTTCGTGTACGTAGGGATCAGCAGCTCGATTGGAGTTGAGAACGGGAACGACGGTTTGAAATCAGCCATTTGTCCCAGCCCCCTTATAGCTCAGTTGTGCAGCACGCTGCATGAAATACTCAGACAGCTTGCCATTGCCCGAACCATAGCTCCACAGATCGGAGACACCACGGGCAACGATTCCGGCAGTGATATTGCTCTCAGATACTCCGGCATCGGTCAGAAACGACACAACCTCTGTGATGTACTCCGTCAGAGTATCGTCCTGATACTCGCCCTGAATCCCAAGAGCATTTTTGACCTTCGTCAGCATTTCAGCAGTCGAAACCATATGCCCGTGCCTCCCTTCAGAAATCAGAATCCGACCTGAGTGATCGTCACATTGCCGCTGCCGAGAACGGCCTTGTACAGCGTTCTTGCATCAGCCAGCACATCGCCGGTCGGTGTAACCGCCGCACCGTTCACGGTAAAGCCGGTGTAATCGTAGGCGGGTACAAAGTACACAGTACCGGATGCCGCCGTGAAATTGAGCGTCTGAACCGGCTCAGAGGCAATATACGTACCAGCATCAGCAACGGTAAACTGACCGTTGACAGTAGTCGCATTCAGAGCAGTCGGAGCGGTAGACTGAGACAGCTTCAGAATGAGACCATACAGCGAAATCAGATCAATCTGTGTGACCGGTACAATCCGTTCGTTGTTAATCATTGCTTTTTACCTCCATTCAGGATTTATTCGCCGCTCGTTTTAGCAGCAGCATTTGCCGCTACCTGAGCAGCGATTGCATTGACCATATCAGGGATGGTCGAAAGGTTTTCCACATCAGCAGCCTCGCCGCCAAGTGCAGTATAGAGATTCTGCAACGCTTTGACAGTAGTATCCATGTTGCACAGCCTCCTTTTTTACGAGCCCTTCTTCTTAATGAGCCAGATGCCGCGCGGATTCAGCACCTTGCCGTCAACGATGGTGAGCATCTTGTTCACCCATTCGTTACGGTCCTCGTCGAACCAGCGACGCATGCCGAACGCCATGTTAGTGTTGATCGCATACTCCTGCGGCTGCCAGAAGATACCGACAACATCACCAGCGACAGCGGAATCGAAATCGGGAATGATATCAGGCTCGACAAGCGAGATATCTCTGCCGAAGAAACGGCCATTGGGATTGCGGCTGTCACCGTCATTGACCTCCAGACCAGTCGCCTGACGGAAGATCGGGTTGTTATTCGCATCAGCCATCGTTTCGAGATAGGCATCGACCGTAGCCAGCGGGAAAATGAACTCGCCAAAGCGATAACCGAGCGGCAGCTTCGCAAAGAACTTCTTGCGCCATGCCGTCCAGTCGTTCAGCTCTGCGCCGGTCATTTCGACAACATTTCCGGTTGCGAGGACACGAGGATCATTCAGGATGCCGAGCATCTGACCGTTACCAGTACCACGGACGATTGCGGTGTCCATAGCCTGCATGTATGCGATCAGCATAATGCGGACGATCTCACGCTCGAACAGATCAATCGTCACGATGCTGGAAAGCAGCGTCTGAGCGACACGAATCTCAGCCATGTTGTACTCGAACATGACAAACTCGTTGATTGTGCCGCCGTCCTCTCTCGGACTGACCGTGCTCTCAGTCACCCACTTGAACGTCGCCTGAAGCTCAGCAATCGGGACCTTGACAGCGCCCTGAATATTGAGCTTTCTGACCTTGCTGTACAGATTGCCGTACACCTTCCGAATTTCGTTGATGAACTCATTCAGGACAGTTGTCGGAATGGTCGCACCAAGCTGAGTGGTGTTCTCAGCCATGTTGTCACGCTTTACCAGATTCTCCGGAATCGGAGCGCCGGTCTGAGCATAACGCATGAACGCCTGACGGTATTCCATAGTGGAATACGGATCGGTATTCTCTCTCTGCTGGGATGCAGTAGCACCCATGCCAAAAGAGGCAACAACACCAGCATTGACATGCTGAGCGTTCGCAGGCGGCATTGCTCTCTGTTCTTCCTCAGCAGCAGCAGCAGCCTCGTCCGCTTCGATTGCGGCGATTTCTTCCTGCGTGTCGGTGATTTCCTCATTCAGCTCGGAAAGCTCAGCATTGATGGAGCGAACCTCGTTCGCATCCTCAGACGCAAGAGCACGCTGAGTGAGGCTGTCTCTCTTGGCAATCAGTCTCGCCAGACGCTTTTCGAGAAACTTCTTTCGCATGTTTAGATACCTCCTAAAATCTTTGTTTTTGCCTTCAGCAATTCAAGATCGGTGTCCACCGATTTTGCACGCTGCTGCCGTGCTGTCTCCACAGCCTGCCGAGCACTCTCCAGAGCTTCTTTGCCTCGTGCATTTATTTCAGTCGATTCATATGCCGGAAAAGTCACGGCACTGACTTCGACGACTGAACCAATTTCCTTGATTCGGCGTGTCGGGTGATCGCTTTCAAGGTTTTCCCACTCCTGCCCGTTGATACTGAACATGAAGGACATACCGGAGATATCACCACGCTGCACAGCACTGTACAGCGCACGCGCCTCCGAGTTGTTTTCAGTATCAAGGGTGACACGGATGCTCATGCCGAAATCATCCACAGACAGCTGCATCGTGCTGTTGCCGTTGTTCCTTCTCGACCGTGCAAGAGGGATCTTGCTGATATCGTGATTCACAAGGAATCGAACGTCTGTCAGATCAGTATTCGCAAGAGCACCCCGCTCGATAACTTCATCGAAAAAGCCCATGTCCGTGCGGGAATCATAGACAATCGGGCGACCGGTGATAATGTTGCCGCTCTCAGTTTCTTCGGCTCTCACCTCAAAGCTGTATGAGCGCTGCTCCAAAGGATTTTTGCCCATGTTCAAACCTCCTGTTTTTCTTCGTCAACGATATCGACATTGACGTTCGCATCCTTCCCCACCTGATATTGATTCGCCTGCGCTGCATCAATCCAGTTGAGGGACATATAACGCTTGCCCTCCAGCTCCGGCAGAGGACGCAAGCCAAGTGCCACACGCTTTTCGTTCTCAAACAGTCCACCGGTCGGAGAAAGTGCATTGATCATTTCCAATGTCTGCGAAACAGTCATGAAAATGAGCTCTTTCGGGTACAGCTCAATGCGGTTGCCGAAAGCTCTTTCTCGTGGGGTAAACATCTTCTTCGTGAACGCCTGCGAGATAGCCACGATCAGAGGTTCGAGCGTTTTCTGATAGAACGCCTCGTACTGCTCCTTCGTATAATCGCCGGTCAGGATCGACAGAGGAACGCCCCAATTTCGCAGAATCTTTCCGTCGATAAATTTGAGCGTAGCTTCATCCACAATCGCTGAAGTATGCGGCAGCGGCGTAAAATCAGCTTTCAGATCGAGCGGCAGGAATCCGCTCTCGTTGTTTTTGAGCTTGTTTTCAAGCTCTTTCAAAGCCGCCTCGGTCTTTCCGTCATCCAGAAGGGTGTTATACTTCACCACGCCGTTGACAGCGTATGATGCTTTCATAGCTCTTGCAACACCCTTCAGCAGGCTGTCGTTGAGCTCCAGCGTGTCAAGCAAAGCCCTATGGTCGGGCTGCCCGAACTCGTTACCACCCATATACTGATTGACGGAATAGTTGTACTTGATGTGAATGAGATCATCATAGGCAATCGTCGTGTCGTACCCATTCCAGAACAGGAAATGCACGAACAGCCTTCCGCTTGCATCCTCGATGAAGTCAACCTGTGTCGGGTTGATAGGGTACAGCCCGTCGTAATACCGCCGCTCAGCTCCCGTCTTTTCATCCACCCACGTATAATACGTAGGGACGATAAAGGCATTGTAATTCATCAGCAGCAGCCAAACCGTCTTTTCGAGCATTTCACTCGTTGTCATAAGGCGGTTTGGAGCGTCCAGAACTTCCTGAACATTTCCACGCACCGGCACAGGATCGTTGCCCTTATACCGGACATGTGTCGGGTTGAGCTTTTTCATTTCATCGACGATGCACTTCAGGGCTTGCTGCACAACATCAGAGGCATAAATGTTCGTGCCAAACTGTGAAAAGATCGGCAGAAAGCCGTCAAGAGTTGGAGCGAATTTCCGCTCTTTGGGCGGTCGCCTGAAAAGTTTGTCAAGCCATCCCATTTTTACGAATCACCTCCCACGAGCTTTCGCAGATCACTTCGATATCGTCTATACATTTCGTATAACGAAATAAGGGTAACTGAGCCGTCAATCTTCTTGGCGTTCTCAGTCTTGACACATAATGCCTGCCGAAGGTCGTTCACCTTCAGACAGCTATTTGAAAAACACCATCTATCGACGGGATTTTCATTGTAATTTATGAGCTGAGCCTTCAGATCAGCTTCGACCAGCAGCAGAGCATTGTTGAGCGTCTGCGCATTCTGCAAGACCATTTCGACCTCGCCGTACTGCTTCGTCCAGCCGTATTCTTCCATACGGTTGAGCCAATCCCTTGCAAAGCGCTGATCGTAGCCGCATTTGTAGAGCGTTATACCGTGCTTTTTCAGCAGAGTATAAAACCAGTCGGCACAAAGGGTAATGTCAATGTCGTTGCCCTCACAGACCGTTATGTAGCCTTGCTGCGCCCATTCCTTGTACTTCGCTCCTGCATTCCGGTCGTCGTTCTCAGGTTCGAGCTTCGACTGCGGGATAAAGTACATCGTAATGATGTACTTGACAGGATCGTTCGGCTTCATGACAAGAGCTTTACAGCAGCAAAGGTCGGTCGTTTCTGCAAGGTCAACGTGACCGAGGCAATAGCTCCCCCGCAAATCCTCCAGATCGAAAATTGCAGGGTATTCATAATCCTCGACATTGAGCCAGCTCTCCACACCGTTCTGCTTGAAATTGAAGTCTTTGCTCAGGACGAAGATGCGGTCGGCTTTGCTTTTCTTCGCAAGATCGACTTGTTCCTCCAGATAGTCCCACCGCTTGACGATGCCAAGCGTCGGATTGCTCTTTATCCACGAGGCAGGATTCTGAAAAATCTCCTGCTCGCTGTCCTGCGTATAAAGCCACGGAAGGAAACGGCTTGAACTGATAGAATCATCTTCACCGCTGATAATCGCCCTCGCCGTTTTCAGCTCGCTGTCAAGATAGCCGTCAACGACAAATCCCTCGGTCGTGATTTCAATGAGCTTCGGATTCTCTTTCAAGGATTGAGATTGCTCAATACTCTTGGCGATGATGTTCCGCAGCATCTCATGAATTTCATCCAAGATCGCAAAGTCGATGTTTCGGCCTTCCTTATTCCTTGTCCGGTCAGACATTTTGAAAATCTTGGAGTTTGTGCCACGATTCAGGATAAATCGCTGATTCCGCTTCGTATCAAGGTTGTCAGGATCGTAAAGCTGCCGCATCATATCAATAGCATCATAGACAATACTCGCCTGTGCATCGTCATTTGAGCTGCATACGAGGTCGGAGCCTTCATTGCCGACAATGAACTCAGCATTTGCAAGAGCCGAACACGTTTCGGACTTCGTATTCTTTCTCGCGATCAGCAGCAGAGCCTTTTTGAACCGGTCAATGACCTTTTTCTTGTCCTTCAGCTCCCGTGCCATCTTGAACGAATACAGAGCCTCGATAAACGCCTTTTGCCAGTCCATCAAGACCATCGGCATGCCATAATACGGGGACTTCGTCAGCCGGATGCAGCCCTCCATGAAGTCCATGCGCAGCCGTGCGGCAGTCGTGTCGTAATAATACTCGTCATTGTGGTGAAGATCATCTTCGAGGTTGCAAAGCTCCTGATAAAGCTCTTGACCGACGAGGATTTCTCCGCACTCGATCTTCGCTTTATACAGCAGCAGACAACTGTTATCGGGTGTCCAGATCACATTGCTGCCCATGACGACCAGCTCCAGTTGATTTGACTTCGCCGCATCATTTTACCGCTCGTCACATCCGTGATGATCTGAGTGCAATAGCCTTCCAGATAATACCCGACAACGATCAGAGTAGCATACTGATACGGAGCATTCGTGCATGTGATAGCGTTATAGAATCCACTCGTCGTGATGTTGTTGAGATTCTGCGACCACCCTCCAGCAGTCACCACTTCGATTTCGTAGTGATAATCGCCAAAGGCAAGCCCTGCCGTGTCAGCTTCATCGAGCTGCAAGATCATAGACGAAATATCAATCTGCTTTTCGATCAGCAGATTCGGATATGTTGCAAACTTCTTCAGCCGGAAAAAGATCGTATCGCCCTCAGCAGGAACATACGGAGTGCCGTCAGCATTGGATAATGAAAGCGTCAGAACAAGGGTGTCGCCCCTTGTCAGAAAGACCTGATTGCCTGTTACGACCAGCATTTTGTTACGCCTCCATTTCCTTCCGCGACTTCAGCCATGCCCGCAGCGGGCTTTCTTCCTCAGAATCTCCACCGATATCGCCGGTGATCCTCAGCAGCAGCCGCAAGCAGTTATTGTACTGCTGGAGCAGCTCTTTATATTGGCGGCTCGCAGCAGTAGGCTTTTGCTGAGCAGGATTCTTCGGATTGACAGCAATAAACGGGTACTGCTTCAGCTCCACCATGCGCTGCTCGATGAACACGATCTCGTCAATGAGCTGCCTTGCCTTCAGCTCGTCCTGAGAACCATCTTTGAGCAAGGTCAAAAGCTCTTTTTTTCTGTCCATTTGAACCGCCTTTTTTCAATTTTTTCGGAAAAGATGAAAGTTTCAATGGGCAAACTTTCAATTTTTTCGGATTTTAAAATCGAAAAATCTCATTTTTTCCGTTTCTCCGAGAATTACCA
>Ga0233377_1000149_pt1 | contig 41221 bp, 37 predicted proteins | sample ElkDunMinimDraft_6_FD_191540 | JGI IMG/M metagenome (GOLD analysis project Ga0233377, IMG submission 191540) | Fecal eukaryotic communites from dung pellets of Tule Elk in California, USA - Elk Dung E36 | ecosystem: Host-associated > Mammals > Digestive system > Large intestine > Fecal | place...
ATCCGGCTCGCCGAACTGGGGTACGACTGTGTGGGCGTCGATCTCGACGCCTCCATGCTCGCCGTCGCCCGGAGGGCCGCGCCACGACTGCCCTGGATCCTGGCCGATCTCAGCGATCTCGGCGATCTCGGCGACCTGGGCGATCCCGTGGCGCCCGGGGATCGGACGGATCAGGCGGATTCGGTGGATCGGGCCATGCGGGATGACCGGCGTGAATCTGATCGGGAAGGCGAGACGGGCGGGCGCTTCGACATGGTCGTCGCCGCGGGCAACGTCATCCCCCTGCTCGCCCCCGGGACCGAGGCTCGGACCGTCGCGGGCCTCGCGGCGCTGCTGCGGCCCGGCGGGTTGCTGGTGAGCGGGTTCGGGCTGGACGCCGCCCACCTCCCGCTCGCCTCGGCGACGGTCACCCTGGCCGACTACGACGGCTGGTGCCGAGCCTCGGGACTCTCTTTGCTGAGGCGCCTCGCCACGTGGGAGGGCGCGCCCTACGACGGGGGCGGATACGCGGTGAACGTCCACACGCGAACCCCGGATCGACAGGGCTCACAGGGGTAGTAGCTTCATCCCATGCGACTGGGCGTTCTTGACATCGGTTCCAACACGGTCCATCTGCTGGTGATGGACGCGCACTGGGGAGCCCGGCCGCTGCCAGCGTACTCCCACAAGGTGGACCTGAGGCTTTCCGAGCACATGGAGGACGGCGACCGCCTGTCCGCGCGGGGCGCCGCGCGGCTTCAGGGATTCGTCGAAGAGGCGCTGCGACTCGCCGAGGACAAGGGGGTCGAGGACCTCATGGCCTTCGCGACCTCCGCGGTCAGGGAGTCGGTGAACGGCGAGGAGGTCCTCGCCAGGATCAAGGCCGACACGCAGGTCGACATCGAGGTGCTGTCCGGCCAGGACGAGGCGAGGCTGACGTTCCTGGCCGTGCGCCGCTGGTTCGGGTGGTCGTCCGGGCGGCTGCTGGTGCTGGACATCGGCGGGGGATCCCTGGAGATCGCCTCGGGCATCGACGAACAGCCCGACGTGGCGGTGTCGCTCCCACTGGGGGCGGGCCGGCTCACCCGTGACTGCTTCACCGCCGACCCGCCACCCACCGAGGAGGTGCGGGCGCTGCGCAGGCACGTACGGACGGAGATCGCCCGTATGGTGAGCCACGTATCCCGATACGGTCAGGCCGACCACGCGGTGGCGACCTCCAAGACGTTCAGACAGCTCGCCAGGATCGCCGGGGCCGCGCCTTCGAACGAGGGGGCGTCCGTGCGCCGGGTGCTCAGGCACGCCGACCTCGTCGGATGGACCGACCGGCTCATCAAGATGACCACCGGGCAGCGTGCCGAGTTGCCCGGGGTCTCCGAGGCGCGGGCGCCGCAACTGCCCGCCGGAGCGATCGTCGCCGACGCCGCGATGGACCTGTTCGGGGTGAGCCAGTTGGAGGTGTGCCCCTGGGCGCTGCGCGAGGGGGTGATCCTGCGGCGCCTGGACGCGATGCCAGGACGGTGAGGTTTGCCTGGGCGCTCACAGGTAAGAGCGGATAGTCATGAACACCCCTCAGGCTCACATGGAAGGTGCCGCTCGTAAAGCGGCCAACAGTCAGACGTTGGACAGGCTGGCGCGCGTCGGTATAGCGTGCCGCGGTGTCCTCTACGGCTTGATCGGTTTCCTCGCCCTGCAGATCGCCTTCGGCGGTGGAAGCGGGGGCAAGGAGGCCGACAACAGCGGCGCGATCGAGACGGTGGCCGAGCAGCCGTTCGGGACGGCCCTGCTCTGGCTCATGGTGGTCGGGTTCGTCGCGCTGGTCGCCTGGCAGCTGTCGGAGGCGATCATCGGTCGTGGCCGGACCAAGGACAGGGTGGAGGCCGCCGCACGGGTGGTGGTCTACTCGCTGGTCGTGGCGACGCTGCTCAGCGTGCTGCTGCGCGGCGACTCGGCCTCCTCCTCGGACAGCCAGTCGAAGGACATGACGGCGATGCTGATGGAACTGCCCGCCGGGCAGTTCCTCGTGGGCCTGGTAGGGCTGGGACTGATCGGCCTGGGAGGCTACTGGATCCACAAGGGCTGGAAGAAGAGGTTCCTTGAGGACCTGCGCACCGGAGAGATGCCCGCGAAGCAGCGAGACCTCGCCGAGAAGTTCGGCATGGCCGGCTTCATCGCCCGAGGCGTGATCGCCTTGGCCGCCGGCGTCTTCGTCATCCAGGCCGCGATCACCTACGACCCCGACAAGGCCAAGGGCATCGACTCCACGCTGCGCTCGCTCGCCGAGACCCCCGTCGGTCCGTGGCTGCTCGGTCTCGTCGCGATCGGCCTGCTGCTGTTCGCGGCCTACTGTTTCTTCGAGGCTCGCTGGCGCCGCCTGTGACGGATGAAACCGTACGGTACGCCAGGTGCGGACACGCAGGTGAAAGCCACTCTGGCAAGCCTCACCTATCTATCCGGTAAGTGATCGCATTCCTACTTTTCCGAGACATCTTCCTCCCTGAGCTCCGCGTCTTCCCAGCAGTGAAACGCATCGGAGGGGGCGGTATGGACTCGCTGGAGTACGACGGCAGTGAATGCGTTCTCAGCCTGGAGGGTTCCCCGGACCAGGTGGCCAAAGCGCGCCACCTGGTCTCGGTGATTCTGGGGCGAGACCACCCTCTCCACGACGACTGTGTCCTGCTGACAAGTGAGATCGCCACCAACGCCGTGATCCACTCCAGGTCGGGGGACGGCGGGGTGTTCACCGTCACGGTGATCCACTCGGTGACGGGAGTGCGTGTCTCGGTTCAGGACGAGGGGTCCTCCGAGGCCCCCACCGCGGGCCGTGCCCCGGCCGACGCGACAGGGGGCCGGGGCCTGCCCATGCTGGAGGCGCTGGCCCACCGCTGGGGCATGGTCAGGGAGGCGGGCTCCAACAGGGTCTGGTTCGAGCTGGAGACGGCCGGCCTGCGCGCGGGCAGCCTCGCCTGCGCCCGGTAGACCCGGGGCAGAGGAGGGGCGGGAGAGCCTCCTCGCTTAACAACGCAATATTTCGTTTATTGATGCGGCAGGCGCGCTACGCGATGCCGAAGGAGGCCGGCCCCGAGGACCTCCTGGGAGGCATCGGAGGGGCCGCGGGGATGAGCCGCTCGACGACCGGCAGGGCGCGATGGGCGTACAGGGGGTCGACCGGCAGCACGTGCCGGGCCCACCAGCGCGCCACCTCGGGCTCGGGCGAGGGGTCGGTGAACTCGGGCAGGTAACCGTCGTACGGCGGGTCGTAGAGGTACCCGGTGGCGACCCCGTGCCGCTCCAGCTCGGCGATGGCCGCGTCACGGCCGTAGACCAGCAGCGGGACCCGGAACAGCGGCTGGTCCAGGTGGCGGCGTACGGCCGGAGCGACGGTGGGCAGCGCGGCCAGCGCCGAGACGCCGGCGATCCGCCGCGACCGCTGCCGGGGTAGCGCGTGCAGGCGCCTCGACTGGTACCAGCGGGAAAGGTGGCCCCGCCTGGCCCGGTAGTCGTGCAGGTCGGCCCGGACCCAGGAGTCGAACGCCGGCAGCTGCTGCGGTGCGCACTCCATCGCCTTGAGCAGATCCGCGGGGCGTGGGGCGATGCGATATCCCTCGCGCTCCTCCTCCATGCCGAGGGCGCGCATGGCCCTCAGTGCCGGGCGGACCATGTTCAGGCTCAGCGCGGCGTGCCGGCCCGCGGAGGTCAGCACACTGTGGACCTCTTTCCTGAAGACACCGGGCTGCAGCAGCCGGTCGCGGTCACGCTCCAGGGCGCGCAGGTCCGACAGACGCTCGACCGCGATCACCCCGCCGGAGCCCGCTCCCGCGTGCTTGGACAGGCTGAACACGCCGGCCACCCCGAAGGTGCCGATCGGCCTGCCGTTCACGCTCGTCTCGATCGCGTGCGCGACGTCCTCGATCAGGACCTTGCCGCCGAACGCGGCCACCCGGTCCGGCAGGCCGTACAGGTTGGTGGTCAGTACCGCGTCGACCGTGTCGAGGTCGACGGCGTCGACGTCGATGTTGCCGTCGTCGAAGGAGAGCGGGGCGATGACGGGGCGCAGTCCGGCCGCGAGCACGAGGAAGAGGATCTCGTCCGCCGACAGCGGCGACATCAGCAGCCGCTGACCGGGGCTGCACCAGTGCCGCAGGGCCAGATACAGGCCAAGGCGGTTGGAGGGCAGCGGAAGGCAGAGGCGATGAGTCCGCTTCGCCACTATGTGCTCAGGAGTCACTGGAGATCAAATATCACGTATGACATCATGACCACAAACCGGAAGGGGGGGTGTGTCGCCCTAACCGGTTGCCATTTGGGGTGTTTTGCCACGTTTCATCACTTTACGCATGTTTGGGAAGATCAGTAGCGCGATCAGGAGTTGGCTGCCGAGCATGGCGTAGCCCACCGAGGCGATCCCGAAGCGGGGAAAGAGCACCGCTATCGAGGTGAGGACCAGGACGGCCATCCCGATCTGGACGAGGGCGAGCTTGCGTGCCTCGCTCTGGGCGCGCAGCATGCTGAGGCAGATCTCGATCACCGTCTGGGGGAGCACGGCGATCACCATCAGGCGCAGCAGCGGCGTGCCCGTCTCGGCGAACCCCGGGCCGAACACGCCCAGGATCAGCGGCGCGCCGATCACGACCACCGCGACGACCGGCCCGACGATCAGGAAGGTGCGCCGCAGCGCGTTGCGCACGCTCTGTCCCAGCCGGGCGGCGTTGAAGGAGCCCTCGACGGTGAGCGAGACCGCCATGTTGGCCGCGAGCAGTCCGACCATGGAGCCCAGCGTGTGCGCTATCGAGAAATAGCCGAACGTCGGGGCGTCGTCGAGCCAGCCCGCGACGATGACCGGGACGAGATAAAGGATCAACAGGATGGAGAACGCGCCGGGGAAGTCTCCGGCGAGGAAGCGCCCCACCTCGCGCAGGCGCGGCGGGTTCGCGGCGGTCACCTCGGTGTTCTTGACGTGCTTGGGGATGATGACCCCGAAGATGAGCCAGCTGATCGGGATCAGGGCTATGGCCGTCGGCACGATCCAGGAGACGAAGATGCCGCCGAAGACGCCGCCCTGCGGCAGCGCGTACGCCAGCGCGATGAGCAGGCCCATCTTGACCAGGCCGAACGCCAGGCTGTTGACCGGCACCCAGACGGCGTTGCGCAGCCCGGCCAGCGTCACGTCCTGAAGGGTGAAGATCGTCCACACGAGCACCGAGGCGAGGAAGAACAGCCCGGGGCCGAGCCCGCCGAGGTCGGCGTAGACCGATCCCCACAGCGGCAACGTCAGCAGGAACCCCAGCGCCGCCACCACCCCGGTGGCCCCGGCGACCGCGTAGCCACGCAGGATGAACTCGGCGGTGCGACGCCCGGCCACCGGGATGAACCTGGCCATGGCACCCGCGAAGGCGAGCCCGGTCAGGGAGGAGAACAGGCGCATCGCGCTGATCTGGGCCTGCCCCTCGCCGAACGCGGTGGCGCTGTACAGGTGCGTGGCGAGGAACCAGTAGCCGAGTCCCAGCACGGCGGTGATCCCCGTGTTGATCATCAGCGCGTAGCCCTGCAGGAACAGGGGGTTCCTGAGGTCCTTGCGAAGGCGGTCCATCAGGCCGGCCCCGCGTACCTCGGTGGCCGTCCCGCCCATCGCCCCCTCGCCTCCGTCGCGCGTCATGCCGTCATCATCGGCCTGGCCGCTTGCATCGACCTTGCCGCCGGCTGTACGGAGACCGGAGGCCGTGTCCACGCCGGACCCGAGAACGTCCGGCCCGGTGTCCGGTGTGGGGACGCCGCTCCCCGGCCTGGCGTGCCGTCCGGTGCCGCGCTCACTCACGCCGGTCTCCCCTGATCCACGCCGTTTCCGAAGGCGGCGCGGGAGCGCCGCGAATCGCCCGGGTGGGGTGGGTCGATGGTCTCGCCGACGGGGGCGAAAGGGCACGTCACCGGCCTTCGCGTCTCGTCGCGAGACCTGCCGGTCACCGAGGGGTACATGAGAATCGGCACGTGAGTCATGATGCCCCAGTTTCCGTCGGGCCGTGTCCGGCATGTGTTCGGAAGTCCCAGGCAGGCCATGATTGTGATAGGGACTGCCCTGTTTTTGTGGGGATTGGGGGGAGTGGGAGTGGCCGAGATCACCGATGCCGCCGCGAGCGGCCCGGCGCGCGAGGGAGGGGTGGGGTGATCCGGAAGGCCCAGGGAGTTCGGAGGATTCGGAAGGCCCAGCCTTTTCCCGGCAGGCCGGACACCGGGGGCCGGGGACGATCAGAAGGCCGGGTGGGGTCCGAGATCCCGGGACGCGGTTCGGCGGGAGGCAAGGAGGCGGTTCAGGACGCGGACGCCGAACTCCAGGCCCTCGACGGGCACGCGCTCGTCCACGCCGTGGAACATGCCGAAGTAGTCGAGGTCCGGGGTGAGCATCAGAGGGGCGAAGCCGTAGCCCTTGATACCGAGCCCCGCGAAGGACTTCGCGTCCGTGCCGCCCGCCATCACGTACGGCACCGGTCGCGCCGAGGGGTCCTCGGCCACCAGGGCGGCGCGGAGCCGGTCGAAGAAGGGTGAGTCCACCGGGGCGGAGGGGGCGTCCTCGAGGTTGACGAACTCCCGGGTCACCCGGGGGCCGAGCAGGCGGTCGATCGTCTGCAGGAACTCCTCCCGGTGTCCCGGCAGGAACCGCCCGTCCACGTGCCCCTCGGCGGTGCCGGGGACCACGTTGACCTTGTAGCCCGCCCGGAGCATCGTCGGGTTCGCCGAGTTGCGGATCTGCGCCCCGAACAGGTCGCCGATCCTGCCGAGCCGCCGCGCCTCCTCCTCCAGCCGGTCGAGGTCGATGCGCTCGCCGAGGATGGCCGACAGGTCTTCGATCAGCGCCGCCACCCCGGGGGTCAGCCGCACCGGCCAGCGGTGGGAGGCGATCCTGGACATGGCGTGGCAGAGTTCGGCCACCGCGTTGTCCACCGGCGGGCGGGAGCCGTGGCCCGCGACGCCGGTCGCGGTGAGCCGCATCCAGGCGGTGCCGCGCTCGCCCACCGCGACCGGGTAGATCCGCGCGTCCCCGGCCGCCACGCTGTAGCCGCCGGACTCGCTGATCGCGTCGGTGCAGCCGTCGAACAGCTCACGATGGTGCCGTACCGCGTGGCGCGCTCCGTGCTCGCCGGTGGCCTCCTCGTCGGCGAGGAAGGCGAGCACGATGTCCCGGTCCGGCCGCACTCCGTGCCGGGCCCAGTCGCGGACCAGGGTGAGCGTCATGGCGAGGGTGCCCTTCATGTCGATCGCGCCCCGGCCCCAGACGCATCCGTCGGAGACCTCGCCGGAGAAGGGGTGGATCCGCCAGTCGGACGGCTCGGCGGGGACCACGTCGAGGTGGCCGTGGATCAGCAGGGCCTCGGGCGAGTCGCCGGGAATCCGGGCGATCACGCTGGTCCTGCGGCCGGCCGGCTCGAACACCACGGGCTCGATCCCGGCGTCGGACAGCAGGGTGGCGACGTATTCGGCCGCCGGACGCTCGCCCGCACCGGGGTTGGTGGTGTCGAACCTGATCAGATCCGAACAGATCTGCGCGACTTCGCTCAACAAAGAACACCCCCGGAGGCAGATGCTCAAAGCTATTGATCAAAAGGTGCATACCCCCCGGGTTGGAAATAGCACCCCATATGTTCATGATGCGGTCGTTTCGAGCACTCCCGGTCGGCTATGACGCCGCCACCCCTTCAGGGTCCGGGAGTCCGGCCTCACTCGCTGCGCGCGGTCTGCGGGGTTTTTTTGGTCGAACCCTTCGCCACGCTGGGATCGCCCGCGGCGAACGCCGCGGCGACCTTTCCTCCGATGCGGCCGCGCTCGCTCACCTCGATCCCGTGGGACTTCGCCCACGCCCGGATCTCGGCGCTTCGCTCACGGTTGCCGCCGGAACCCTTCGACCTGCCCTTGCGGCCCATGGAGGTGCTCGCCTTGCGGGCGGCTGACTGGAACGGCTTGAGGACCTCGCGAAGTTTCGTGGCGTTCTTCGAGCTCAGGTCGATCTCGTAGGCGGTGCCGTCGAGGCCGAACGAGACGGTCTCGTCGGCCTTCTTACCGGTGATGTCGTCGATGAACGTGACGACTTGCTGACGTGCCATTGTGTGACTCCTTAACCTTGGCGCCGGAGCGTGCGGCCGTGAACCCGGCCGACGATGGTCCCGCGTCTCTTCCCCGCGCGTAAAACTCTATCCCTTCCTTTCGTTGTCGCGCTCAGGAAACCCCTGTTCGCCGGAGATCCACTCTCTCGGGCTAATTACTCAAGGTCGAACTCCGGCGTCTCCACGTCATTGGTAAATGCTTCCCGTTCGCAGGGCATTAAAAACGACGGCGACACCGGGCTTGTATGCCGGGCCCTGTCGACTGTCCCCGGCGGGCTTTCCGGAAGGGAGGCCGGGGCGCTTTGGAGTTTCGTGACCTCCGGGTGGTTTCCATCCCGGCCGCCCGGAAAAAAATCGACTTCCACCACTTCGGCCCCTTCCGGTGCATCGTTCCGTCGCCGCTCGTTTCCCCGGCTCCACGGTGCGGGACACATCGGCCTCCCACCGCCGGCCGCTCGGCCAGCGGCTGGGTCTCTCGCTTCCTTTTCGCTGCTCACGGCACCTGTCAAGCCGAGATCGCCCGGAGGGAACGAAGGGCGGGCCAGGTCGGGGGTGGCGGGCGGGAGAGGCCTCGCGCGGGTCGCGCCTGACGCCCGGCAGGCAATTCGTGGACGCCGGAAGTCGTAACCGAGCGGGTTCTGGGATTCTGGAGGACAAATGACTTCCCCGCCCCGGAATGCGTGCCGTTCGGCCACAGGTTTCAGATGTCCGGTATCAGGCGCCTTCGAAGGCGTCCGCCGGTACGTGGCCGATCACATTGAGGTGTGATCTCGACACTCTCGGGTAAGGCAAGACTCCCCTTGCGGACCGTATGATTCCGGGCGCCTCGCATTGCGGGGGAGGGGAGACGGCGGTGGTCGTTTGCTCCTTGGCCGACATTGGTGCGTTCCATCGGCCGGATCAATCGGACCGCGTTCCCCGAATTGTTCGCGAACCGATCGGAGATCGGATAGACGCATTGACCGGATCCCGGCGGCCACTCGGCCCTTCGCCCCGGAGGTGCGGGAGTCCTCGATGTCGGTGGCCGGCGCCGCCCGTGACCCGCTGCACGTCGGGGTCGGCCCCGACGAACTCACCGTGACCACCCTGGACGGCGCGGTCGTGGAGAAGAAGGTGCCGCTGCCCGGCCGGTGGCTGCGCGGTTTCGCGGAGGTCCAGGTGATCGCCTCCGGGTTCGACCTGCGTGCCGAACCGCCGCGAACTGGCGTTCTCCGGGTGGGGGACGCCGGACGACACCGACGCCCTCATGACGCTGGTACGCACAGGACTGACCTGGCTCGACCAGACCCTGCGGCGGTCGCCGGAACGGGCCGACGAGCTGGCCCCGGCTCTCGCGTCCGCGTTCGGTCACGAGGCGTACGCCGTACAGGAACGTGCCGCGCGTCTCGCGGTCAAGCACGCGGCACACCTCACCCCGCTCGGCGCGGAGACACTGCGCTCGGCGCTCAGCGCTGGGCGCGCTCCCGACCGACCTGAGGCGGCTCCTGGCCGAGACGGTCGGGAGAGAGGCGGAGCCTGAGCCGGAGGTCTTCGTCCCACCGTCGCTCATCCCACCCGATCCCGTGGGAGCCTTCCCCGACTCGCCGGGCACGGTCGCCGAACTGGTCCGCGCGGGCTCGTCGCGCGACTGGCAGGAGGCCGAGCGGTGGCTCGCGGGCTTCGTCCTGCTCGCGGCAAAGGACCGCGAGGCGCTGCGCGCCGGGCTCAGCGGGAGCGTCGACCGGATTCACGAGCTCTACCGGAGTGAGGACTGGTACGCGCCGTACGACTGGTTCACCGCGATCGCCGCGGAACTCCTCTCTCCCGGTGCCGACCCCGGGCCGGCGCTCCGGGAGGATCAGGAGGCTTATCCGGTGTGGGCCTTGGGGAGTGGCACGGCCGGCCCGGGGGAGGCGGGCGGCTGGGAGATGTTCCTCGGTGACTTCCTCGCCGGAGTGCGCCACCACGTCATACGGGTCCTCGCCGGAGGCGACGAGGGCGGCGGGGCGACCGGATGGGAGGAGCCGCGCGGCACCGCCCGGGAGCTCAGGCCCGACCGGCTCCCCCGCGAGTCCGACATCTCCAGGCCGCATCGGTTCGTGCTCCGGCGGTGCGCGGAGGTGCTCGCCGCGCTCAGGGCGGGAACGCTGCCGCCTGCTCACGGAGTGGACCTGGGTGAAGCTGCCGCACGCGGTGGCCGGGCTTGAGCGGGCGGCCAGGCAGGGAGCCCACCGGGAGGTCTGGCAGGTGATCCGGGCGGCACTGCCGCTCGTGTTGCCGGGGAAGGGGGAGCGGCCGCGTTCGGGGGTGACCGACCTCGTCGCCCTGGGGGTCGAGGTGGCCGGGTGGGCCGGGGCGCGAGGGGAGATCGCCGGGCTCGTCCCGTTGTCGCGCCGCTCCTCGTCGGGGTTCGGCCGCCAGTGCCGCCGCCTGCACGACTATCTCGTACGGCCCTGAGCCCGCCCGCTCGGGGTGGGGGCGGCGGGGCGGCCGGGGGGACGCCGTCCCGCCGCGCGCGCGGAGAATCCGACGGCGGCGAGCTTGCGGATCAGTACCGTGAGTGCCGCGGTGATGATCGCCGCCCAGGTCTGGGCCTGGGAGAGGCGCAGGAGCCCGGCCGCGAGGAGGAAGTCGAGCAGCACCCCCAGGGCGGTGCCGGCGGTGCCGCCGGAGAGCAGGACGGCGAACGCTGAGGCGAGTCCCATGACGACGATGAGAGGGACGAGCGTCCGGGCGAGGTCAGCCATTCCCCGCACCGGGCGGGACGCGCCCGCCGGGGTCGTCCGGCGAGGCGCGCTCGCCGAGGGCGGCCCGCGAGGCGCGCTCACGTTCGCTTATCGTGCGTCCCTCCCGCCCGATCTCCCTGTTCAGGAAGAAGTTCAGAGCGGTGCGGATGGCCGCGATCGCCGCGAGCTGCCCGATCTGCGTGAAACTCGGCGCGATCGCCGTGCGCAGCACGTCGCTGGCCAGCTGGAACTCCAGGCCGAGCGCGAGAAACCGTCCCAGGAACAGCCGCACCGCGATGAACCCGTCCTCGTTCCTCCGTACGGCCACCAGCACGAACCGCACGAACGCGATCGCGGCGCCGACGAAGATGACGGTCGCCCCGGCCGCCTCGACGAGGCGTACCAGCAGGTCGACGAGCCACCGGAGGGTCTCCTCCGGTAGAAGATCGGGCATGCGCTGCTGGTACCCCTCCGGATCCCGGCTCATGCGTCCGGGGTCGTCGCCCGGTCCGCGCCGCTCAGGGGCGGAGACCGGCGCTCCGCCCGCGCGCTCGCGCCGTCCCCGCCCCGGCGCCTCGCCCGCCCGCGGCCATCGCCCGGCTCGCGACGCTCGTCAGAGGTAGAGGCCGGTGTTCTCCCGGGTGGCCGGTGTGTGGTTGACGACGCCGTCGCGGAGGGCGAAGAGCTCGGCGAGGGTCGCGCCGGAGGGGGAGAGCCCCTCGGCGGTGCCGAGCCAGCGGGCGGCCTCGTCGTAGGGGAAGGCGCCGACCTCGATCTGGGCGAGGCAGCGGCCGGGACGGGTGACGGCAGGGTGGAGGTGGGCCAGGTCCTCGTTGGTGGTGATGGCGACCAGGACGTCACGGCCCTGGCCGAGGAGTCCGTCGGTCAGGTTGAGCAGGCGCGACAGACCCTGCCCGGTGACCTCCTTGGCACCTGACCTGATCAGCTCGTCGCAGTCCTCCAGCACCAGGAGCCGCCACCGGTCTCCGCCGCCGCTCCCATCGTCGTGGTCGTGCTCGTCGGAGCCGACAGCGACCTCCATGAGGTAGCCGGGGGATTGGAACAGCTGCTCGGGGTCCAGCACGCAGTCGACCTGGCACCATGACCGCCACTCGTGGGCGAGCGTGCGCAGCAGGGTCGTCTTACCGGTGCCCGGCGGGCCGTGCAGCAGGACCAGCCGGCCATGTGCCTTCGAGGGGATAACGGACATCAGCTGCGACAGCGGTTCGCTGACGGACCTGGCGTAGTTGCCGGAAACCTCCGCCCAGGGAGCGGCGGTGATCGGCTTCTCCGAGCGGCGGCTGCCCCGGAGGCCCTGCCACCAGAAGCCCATCGTGACGTGGTCGCTCTCGGGGGCGGGCTCCTCGGCGTCCTTCGTGACCTCCTCGATCACCGAGCGGGCCAGCCCCTCGTCGACCGCGGTCACGCTGACCGTGGCGGCGCGGTTGCGGTAGCGGACCACGCGCAGGGTCCAGCCCTCCCCGCACAGCAGCCGCGAGTCACGGCCGTCCTTCTCCGAGGCCGCACGGACGAGCGTTCCCGAGGCGGGGGCGAGGGGGGCGCCGGGACGGACCCGCTCCAGGTTCGCGGTGCGTGACCAGGGCTGAGCCCCGGTCGCGAAGGGGGACAGCGCGAGGGCGTCGATCACGTCCACCGCCGCGTCGCCGTCGTCGAGCCAGATCTTCATCGGCAGCTCGGCCGGGCACGGCTCCGGCTGGAAGTCGACCTCCTTGAGTACGGACATGGCGCCAATGATCCTCGCGGGGCGCCCTGCGGTCGAAGGGTTTTCGCACCGGACCCAGGAGGCCGCCGACGGCGTGGGGGCCTCCTGGGGCGGTGCGGAGCGGGGCGTCGGCCAGGGGCTCGCCGAGTCCTGCAGAGGGGGGAAAGATGCGGTTTAGGGCATCCGGCAGGGGTTAGGGGAACGGCTGTTCACTGCCCGACGACTATCTGGAGCGCTTCCCCCATAACACCCCAGCAAGGGATCAATTGGTTTAACGGCCTCATTGGTGCCGTGTCAGCCATTACGCTCCGGTAGGGCAATATCACTCAGACAGTGGAGACGTTTCGTGGCCATCGATCTCGTGACTCGCCGTGAGTGGGGCGCCCGCCAGCCGCGCGGTTCCTACAGCAGGCTCAACTCCACCAAGGGGGTGAAGGTCCATTACACAGGTGGCCAGGTCAGCCCGGACATCGTGAACGACCACGCCAAGTGTGTCGCGTTGGTGAAATCCATCCAGAACCACCACATGGACGGCAATGGGTGGATTGATATCGGATACTCCATGCTGGTTTGTCCGCATCGGAAGGTCTTCGAGGGGCGTGGCCTGCGCAACGTCCCGGCCGCCAACGGCGCCGGGCTCAACAGCGCCCACTACGCGGTGCTCGGCCTGGTCGGATCCTCGGGGTTCACCAAGCCGACCGACGACATCCTGCACGGCATTCTCGACGCCATCGAATATCTCAGGGACAAGGGCGGAGCGGGCAGGGAGATCAAGGGGCATCGCGACGGCTACCCGACCAGCTGCCCCGGCGAGCCCCTGTACGCGTGGGTCAAGCGCGGTGCCCCCCGTCCCGGCGGGGCTCCCAACCCGCCGGAACCGCACCCCTCCTTCCCCGGCCGTACGCTCAAGCAGCCGCCGATCATGCAGGGGGAGGACGTCCGCACCTGGCAGCGGCGGATGCGCGACCGGGGCTGGGCGATCGACGTCGACGGCCTGTACGGCCCCGCCTCCAGTGAGGTCTGCGGGAAGTTCCAGAAGGACAAGGGCCTCGCCGTCACCGGTGCCGTCGACCGCGCCACCTGGGATGCGGCCTGGCAGGAGCCCATCACCTGACCGCCGCGTGACCGGTTCCCCGATGACGCGCCTCGCCCTCGCCACCGGGCGGCGGATCTTGAGGCAGGCCCCCTGCCGATCCCCTGTTGACCCCTGTGTTGGTGTCGTCCGGGGGGGTGGGAGAACTCCTCGGAGGGGCGGCGCTTAGGATCCGGTGCATGACCGTGCCGTCTGAAGAGTCTCGATCGGCCGCCGAGTTCCCCCCGGTCACCCGTGACCGGTGGCGGGAGCTGGCGCTCGGAGTGCTGCGCAAGTCCGGGGTCGAGACCGACTCTCCGGAAGAGGCGCTGGCCTTCACCACCTACGACGGCGTGACGATCGCGCCGATCTACGACGCGTCCGACCTGCCAGGTGATCCGGGTCTTCCCGGAGCCGCGCCCTACGTTCGAGGTTCCCGTCCCGAGGGCGGCTGGGAGGTACGGCAGCGCCACGAGGTGCCCGATCCCGAGGCGATCCTCGCGGACCTGGAGAACGGCGTCGACTCGCTGTGGCTCGCCCTTGACCCAGAGGACCTGCCCCGCGCGCTGGAGCGGGTCCACCTGAATCTGATCTCGGTCACGCTCGACGCGGGCAAGCGGACCCGCGAGGCGGCGGAGGCGCTCCTCACGCTGGCCGTGGAGCGGGAAGCCGCGCTTCCGTACGGCGACGTGGCCGGAGCGCCCGGCGGGCCCGGAACGGCGGTGTCCGGCGACGGGCAGGGGACGGCCTCCGATGCCACCGGCCGCGCGGCCGGTGGCGGACCGGGGACGCTCAGGGGGAACCTGGGCGCCGACGTCCTCGCCGACGCGGACACGGCGATCGAGCTGGCCCGCCGCTGCGTCGAGGCCCACCCGGGCCTTCGGGCGGCGGTCGTGGACGCCACGCCGTACCACGGCGCGGGGGGCGGCGACGCCGAGGAGCTCGGCTGCTCCGTCGCGGCGGGGGTCACCGCGCTGCGTACCCTGACCGGCGCGGGCCTGACGATGGAGCAGGCGTTCGGGCAGCTGGAGTTCCGCTACGCCGCCACCGCCGACCAGTTCCTCACCATCGCCAAGCTCAGGGCCGCCCGCAGGCTCTGGGCGCGCGTCGCCGAGGTGTGCGGCGTCTCCGGCGCGGCGCAGCGGCAGCACGCGGTGACGAGTTCGGCCATGATGACCGCCCGCGACCCGTGGGTGAACATGCTCCGTACCACGCTCGCCTGCTTCGCGGCCGGGACCGGCGGGGCCGAAGCGGTGACGGTGCAGCCCTTCGACGCCCGCCTCGGCCTGCCGGACGCCTTCGCCCGCCGTATCGCGCGCAACACCCAGTCGCTGCTCGTGGAGGAGGCCGGTGTGGCCCGGGTGATCGACCCGGCCGGGGGCTCCTGGTACGTCGAGCGGCTCACCGAGGACCTGGCGGTCAGAGCCTGGGAGTGGTTCCAGGAGATCGAGCGCGCCGGGGGTATGGCCGAGGCCCTCGCCTCCGGGTTCGTCGCGGGACGGCTCGCGGCCACCTGGGATCGGCGCTCGGCCGCGATCGCGAGGCGCCGCGAGCCGATCACCGGCGTCAGCGAGTTCCCCGACCTGGCCGAGAGGCCTCTGAGCAGGAAAGCCAGGCCCGCCGGGAGCGCCGGGGGCACCGGGGTGCACTACGCGCAGGAGTTCGAGGCGCTGCGGGATCTGGCCGACGCCCAGGAGAGCAGGCCCAAGGTCTTCCTGGCGACCATCGGCCCGGTGGCCTCGCACACCGCGAGGGCGTCGTTCGCGGCCAATCTGTTCCAGGCGGGCGGCATCGCCACCGTGGCCGGCGGCGCCGTCACGGATCCCGACGAGATCGCCGCCGCGTTCGTCGCCTCCGGGGCCAGGGTCGCCTGCCTGTGCTCCAGTGACCGGCTGTACGCCGGGCACGCCGAGGCGGTGGCGGCAGCGCTGAAGGACGCGGGGGCGGTAAAGGTGTGGTTGGCGGGGAAGGGAGATTACAAGGGTGTGGACGGCGATCTCTACGTGGGATGTGACGCGCTCGGCGTGCTCCAGACGACCTTCGATGATCTGGGGGTAGCCCGATGATTCCCGATTTCTCCGGCATTGAGCTCGGTGCTCGACCGACGGCCCCCGGCCAGGGCCCGGCGGGGCCTGCTCCGGATCCCGGCCTGGAGGACTGGGCGCGATCCGTTCGGGAGGCCACGGGGAGCGACCCCGGGGACCTGCTGTGGGAGACGCCCGAGGGCATCGGCGTCAAGCCCCTCTACACCGCCGCCGACCTGGCCGGGCTCGATTTCCTGGAGACCTACCCCGGCGCGGTCCCCTACCTGCGCGGCCCGTACCCGACCATGTACGTCAACCAGCCGTGGACCATCCGTCAGTACGCGGGATTCTCCACCGCGGTCGAGTCGAACGCCTTCTACCGGCGCAACCTGGCCGCCGGGCAGAAGGGGCTGTCGGTCGCCTTCGACCTGGCCACCCATCGGGGCTACGACTCCGACCACCCCCGTGTGGCGGGGGACGTCGGCATGGCGGGTGTGGCCATCGACTCCATCTACGACATGCGGCAGCTGTTCGACGGGATCCCCCTCGACAGGATGAGCGTGTCGATGACCATGAACGGCGCGGTGCTCCCCGTGCTCGCGCTCTACGTCGTGGCCGCCGAGGAGCAGGGGGTGGCCCCCGAGCAGCTCGCGGGGACCATCCAGAACGACATCCTCAAGGAGTTCATGGTCCGCAACACCTACATCTACCCGCCGGGCCCCTCGATGCGGATCATCTCCGACATCTTCGCGTACACCAGCGAGAGGATGCCGAAGTTCAACTCGATCTCGATCTCCGGATACCACATCCAGGAGGCCGGGGCCACGTGTGACCTGGAGCTCGCCTACACCCTCGCCGACGGGGTGGAGTACCTGCGGGCGGGCGTCGAGGCGGGCCTGGACATCGACAGGTTCGCGCCGCGCCTGTCGTTCTTCTGGTGCATCGGCATGAACTTCTTCATGGAGGTCGCCAAGCTGCGGGCGGCGCGGCTGCTCTGGGCGCGGCTGGTGTCCGGGTTCGGGGCGAAGAACTCCCGGTCGCTCTCGCTGCGGACCCATTCGCAGACCTCCGGCTGGTCGCTCACCGCCCAGGACGTCTACAACAACGTCGTCCGCACCTGTGTGGAGGCGATGGCCGCCACCCAGGGGCACACCCAGTCGCTGCACACCAACGCCCTCGACGAGGCACTCGCGCTGCCCACCGACTTCTCCGCCCGGATCGCCCGCAACACCCAGCTGCTGCTCCAGCAGGAGTCGGGCACCTGCCGGGTGATCGACCCGTGGGGCGGCTCCTACTACGTCGAGCGGCTCACCCACGAGCTGGCCACCAGGGCGTGGGGCCACATCGAGGAGGTCGAGGCCGCCGGGGGTATGGCGAGTGCGATCGACCAGGGCCTGCCGAAGCTGCGCATCGAGGAGGCCGCCGCCCGCACCCAGGCGCGCATCGACTCCGGGCGCCAGCCGGTCATCGGGGTCAACAAGTACCGGCCGGACGCCGACGAGCCCATCGAGGTGCTCAAGGTCGACAACACCTCGGTGCGCGCCCAGCAGCTGGAGAAGCTGCGCCGCCTGCGCGAGGAGCGCGATCCCATCCGGGTGGAGGAAGCTCTCGCGGCGCTCACGAAGGGCGCGGCGGGCGACGGGAACCTCCTCGCGCTGTCGATCGAGGCGGCCCGCGCCATGGCCACGGTCGGGGAGATCTCCGACGCGCTGGAGCGGGTCTTCGGGCGGCACGCCGCGCAGATCCGCACGATCACCGGGGTCTATCGCGAGGAGGTGGGCTCCGACGTGGACGGAGTCCGCGAGGCCTGCGCCGAGTTCGAGCGCCTGGAAGGCCGCCGTCCCCGCATCCTGGTGGCGAAGATGGGTCAGGACGGGCACGACCGGGGCCAGAAGGTCATCGCGACGGCCTTCGCCGACCTCGGCTTCGACGTGGACGTCGGCCCGCTGTTCCAGACGCCCGAGGAGGTCGCCCGCCAGGCCGTCGAGGCCGACGTGCACGTGGTCGGCGTGAACTCGCTCGCCGCCGGGCATCTCACGCTCGTGCCGGCCCTTCGCGAGGCGCTGGCCGAGCTGGGCGCGGAGGACGTCATGATCGTGGTCGGCGGGGTCATCCCGCCGGGTGACTTCGACGCGCTGCGCGCGGCGGGGGCGAGCGCGATCTTCCCGCCCGGCACCGTGATCGCCGACGCCGCCCGGGGACTGCTGGCGGACCTGCTCACACGGCTGGGTCATGACACGAACGCTTGACGACTACGTTCAGGGGGTGAAGGAGGGCTCCAGGGTCTGGATCGCGCGGGCGATCACGCTGGTGGAGTCCTCCAGGGCCGATCACAGGGATCTGGCCCAGCGGTTGCTCGCCGAGCTGACCCCGCTCTCCGGCGCCGCGCGCAGGGTCGGCATCACCGGTGTGCCCGGTGTCGGCAAGTCCACGTTCATCGACGCGTTCGGCACCCTGCTGACCGGGGAGGGGCACCGGGTGGCGGTGCTCGCCGTCGATCCGTCCTCGACGCGTACGGGCGGGAGCATCCTGGGCGACAAGACGAGGATGTCCCGCCTGGCGGTCGACCCGGCCGCCTTCATCCGCCCCTCGCCCAGTTCGGGCACCCTGGGCGGGGTCACCAGGGCGACCCGCGAGGCGATGGTCGTGGTCGAGGCGGCCGGATACGACGTCGTCCTCGTGGAGACCGTCGGCGTCGGCCAGTCGGAGACCGCCGTGGCCGACATGGTCGACACCTTCCTGCTGCTCACCCTGGCGAGGACGGGCGACCAGCTCCAGGGCATCAAGAAGGGCGTGCTGGAGCTGGCCGACGTGATCGCGATCAACAAGGCCGACGGCGCCGAGGGCAGTTCCCACGAACTGGACGCGCGCAAGGCCGCCAGGGAGCTCGCGGGAGCGCTTCGCCTGCTGGGCGCGGGGCGGACGCCCCCGGTGCTCACCTGCAGCGGGCTGACCGGCAAGGGACTGGACGAGCTGTGGCGGCAGGTCGTCCACCACCGCGACACCCTGGAGGCGTCGGGGGAGCTCGCCGAGCGCCGTCGCCGCCAGCAGGTCCGCTGGACCTGGGCACTGATCACCGACAGGCTGCTCACCCGGCTCCGTGAGCACCCCGAGGTCGCGGCGATCGTCGGCCAGATGGAGCGCGAGGTCCAGGAGGGTCTCCTCACCCCGTCGCTGGCCGCCGACCGCATCCTCGCGGCCTTCGCCAAGGGCGCCTGAGCGCTTCGGGCGCCCGGCAGGGCCAGAGCCCGCCGTCACGCTGAGTCGCTCCAGGTCATCGCATGATTGGCGGCTGATCCGCCATTTAAACGCCCAGGTTAAATGCGTGTTAACGAGACTTGTGGCGGAAAATGGCGAAGTTTATGTTATGCCACCCTTGATCACTTCTAGTGAGTCATGTGATACTTCGGGCGAAGATTAACTAATGATGTGATGTGATGCGCTTTAGCGTTTAAAGCGCAGAATGAGACAGGCGAGGAGGCTCGGAGCGTCCCAGGTGGATCGTCGGCCGAGCGGTCCTGTTCCGCCGTCTGACCAGTCCTGATTCACGCCCGGGTGAGAACGGGAACACGTGGGGTGTCCCCGTTCTCGAACACCGCCGCGCACACCCGCGCGGGCGGTTGTCTCATGCTGCGCGAATTCACGTCACGCGAGGTGGGAGACGTTTGCCTATGTCCATGGACGCGCACACCCGTGCCAGCCTCCGGGCGAGATCCGTTCCGATGCGCCGAGCCCTGCCGAAGCTCCTTCGTGAACCCGCGGGGGCGTTCGCCGAGTTCGCCCGGGAGGCGCGAGGTGAGGTCGTCCAGCTGAGATTGGGACCCTTTCGCCCCTATCTGGTCACCCACCCCGACCACATCCAGCAGGTGATGCGTCTCGAATGGACGAAGCACCGGCGCGTGGGGATGTTCTGGCGCCCCCTGGAACGGCTTTTCGGACACAGCATCATGAGCGACGGCGAACACTGGCAGCACAGCAGGAAGGTCCTGCAGCCCCTGTTCACCACCCGGTACGTCGCCACGATCGCCGACGAGGTGTCCAAAAGCGTCACCGGGCGCATCGAGGAATGGGACGAGTACGTGCGGTCGGGGCGGGACTTCGACGCGGCCACGGAGATGTCCAGCATCCTCAGCTACGTCGTCAACCGGGTGCTGTTCGGGGACAAGCTGGACCGGCGGCACGGGGAACGCATCATCCCCGCCCTGGAACAGGCGTCCCATTCGCTCGTCTACCGGGTTCTCATGCCGTTCATGCCGTATTTCGTCCAGGTGCCCGGGGACAGGGCCTTCATGAAGGCCGTCCGGTCGATCGACGACGTGGTGTTCCCCGTGGTGAGAAAGGCGATGGCCGAACCCGACGACAACGTCGACATCGTCTCCGTGCTCTGCCGGTCCGTCGACGAGAACGGGGACAGGCTCACCGAGAAGCAGATCCGCGACGCGCTGGTCAGCGTGTACGCCGCCTCGTCGGAGACCACCGCGATGGTCCTCGCCTGGCTGTGGCTGCTGCTCGACGAGCACCCGGAGGTGGCGGCCAGGCTCCAGGCGGAGATCGACGAGGTGGTCGGCGAGGGGCCGGTCGTGCCCGAGGACATCCCCCGTCTCGTCTACACGCGCATGGTCCTGCAGGAGACCCTTCGCCTGTACCCGGCGGGCTGGTTCCTGCCCCGCACGGTCATGGAGGACACGGAGGTCGGCGGCGTCCGGATCAAGACCGGGTCGTCGGTGCTGATCACTCCGTACGCCACGCAGCGGCTGGAGGAGTTCTGGGAGCGGCCCGACGAGTTCGACCCCGAGCGGTTCGCGCCCGGCGGGTCCCAGAGCGAGGAGCGCAGGCACAGATACTCCTACTTCCCCTTCGGCGGCGGCCCGCACAGGTGCCTGGGCGAGCCCCTCTTCTACGTCGAGACACCGCTCATCGTCGCGAGCATCCTCAGCCGGTTCCGCATGTCGGTGCGCACCCCGGGGCCGTTCGGCACGGGCTGGGCCGCCTCGCTGCGTCCCAGGAAGAAGGTCGCGCTGGGCGTGTCCTTCAACGGACGTGACCGGAGCGGAGCCCTGCGATGACGCTCCCACCCGATCCCGGCGTCCGGCCCGACGCCAGGGAGGCCGGGGCGATCTGCGCCCGCGCGGGGCGGTCACAGCGGGACATGCGCGAGTGGGCGGAGACCTATCCCGGCCTGTTCTCCGCCAAGCCGTTCGACGCGGCCCTGTACAGCACCCTCTCGCTGGCGATGGCGTTCGGCGGTCCCTGGTTCGGCGCCGAGCAGTTGCGGATGGCGAACAAGGTCTCCCTGTGGGCGTTCGGCCTGGACTGGCTCGTCGACTACGTCGCCACCTCGCTTCCCGAGGTGCGGGATATCGCCCGGCGCTGCCTGAACGTGGCCGACGGGGGCCCGCCGGTCCCCGGTGACGACCTGACCCGCATGCTCGGCGACATCCGCGACGAGCTCGCGGCCTCGCCCGCGTTCTCCGAACTCGGGCCGGTCTGGCGCGACGAACTGGAGCGCATGCTGGACGGGATGCTCACCGAGTGGCGCTGGAAGACCGACAAGGTCACGCCGGCCTATGAGGAGTATCTCGGCAACGCCGACAACCTCGGCTTCTCCTACGCGTTCGCCGCCCACTGGATCCACGTCACAGGTCCCGGCGCGGTCACGGACGTCGACGCGCTGCGCGAGGCGGGCTGGGCCGCGCAACGGGTCATCCGCCTCCTCAACGACCTGGGCACCTACGAGCGGGACGTCGCCTGGGGAGATCTCAACGTCCTGCTGCTCGGTGTCGACCGCGCCGAGGTGGAACGGCGGATCGCCGGGCTCGCCACGAGGAGCCGGGAGCTCATCGCCCCGCTGCGGACCGCCCATCCGGAGCTGGCGGGCTACATGGAACGGCAGATGGACTTCTGCGCGGGTTTCTACCAGGTCGGCGACTACTGGGGGACGTTGTGAGCGGCGAGGGCCTGCTGACCATCACGGATCCCGGCACGGAGGCCGACGCCGGGATCCGTACCGAGGACCGGGAGGGAGTCGCCGCCGGGATCCGTACCGGGGACCGCGCCGGGATCGCCGCGGGGATCGACGTGGTCGCCGAGGCGCGCGAGCTGGTCGCCGGACTGCTCGCCGACTCCTGGGGGCGGGTGTCCGCCTCTCCCTACGAGACCGGCCGGGTGGTGAGCCTGGCGCCGTGGCTGGCCGGGCACACCGCGCGGGTCGAGTTCCTCCTCGACACCCAGCGGCCGGACGGCGGCTGGGGGCGCTCCGGCGACCACGCCCTCGTCCCCACCCTGAGCGCGGTCGAGGCGCTCCTGGCCGAACTCGGGCGCGACGGATCCCGCGACCGCGCCCTCCTCGCCAAGGCCGCGGAACGCGGGCTGGAGGCGATCGGGAACCGGTCCTTTCGGGCCGGCCGGCCGCCGGACACGCCCGCGATCGAGCTCATCGTGGCCTCCCTGCTCGACCTGATCGACGGTCACCTCGGCGGGAAGGGGCCGCAACCGCCTCCGGGGACGGGCGGCGCCAAGCTGGCGGCCGTCAGGGCGTGGCTGGTGTCGGGCGCGCCGATCCCGCAGAAACTGGTCCATGCCCTTGAGGTCGCGGGCCCGCGGGCGATAGCCGCCTCGGGGATCCTCCCCACGCCGATGCCCGGCGGGATGGCGGCGGTGGGGGCCTCGCCCGGGGCGAGCGCCGCCTGGCTGGCCGCGCCGCCCGATCCGGGAGCCGCACCCGAGGCCGCACCCGGAAGTGAAGCCGCGTCCGGGACCGGGGGCGCGCGGGGGGCCGAGGACCGCGCCGCGCGCAGGGCGCGGGACGAGGCGGCCGTACGGCGGTATCTGGAGGTCGTCGTGGCCTCCTCGGGCGGTCCCGTGCCGTGCACCCTCCCCATCGCCGTGTTCGAGCGCGGCTGGACGCTGAGCTGGCTGCGGCGTGCGGGAATCCCGCTGGACGTACCGCCGGAAGTGGTCGCGAGCCTGCGAGACGGTCTCGGTCCCGAGGGGGTCGCCACGGGTCCGGGCCTGCCCGCCGACGCCGACACCACCTCCGTCGCCCTGTACGCGCTGGCGCTGCTCGGCGAGCCGCGCGAGCCGGAGGGACTGTGGCCGTTCGAGCTGGAGACCCACTTCTGCACCTGGCGGGGGGAGGAGGGGATGTCCCCGACCACCAACGCCCACGTGCTCGACGCCTTCGGTGAGTACCTGCGCCGCCGCGGGGGAGAACCTCGCCACGCGGCCGTCGTCGCGAAGCTGGCGGCATGGCTGCGTGGGCGCCAGGAGGCGGACGGCAGCTGGACGGACCGCTGGCACGTCTCGCCGTACTACGCCACGGCCTGCTGCGCGATCGCGCTGTGCGAGTTCGGCGGTGGGGAGTCGGCGGGCGCGGTGGGTGATGCCGTGGACTGGGTACTCGCCACCCAGCGCGGGGACGGGTCCTGGGGCCGCTGGGAGGGCACCGCGGAGGAGACCGCCTACGCGCTGCAGATCCTGCTGCTGACGGACGCCGTGCGGGACGGGCGGTGGCGGAAGGCCGTGGAACGCGGATACCGCCACCTGCTGGCCGCCCGTGACGGTGAGGCGCCGTCGCTCTGGGTCGACAAGGACCTGTACCTGCCGGTGGCGATTGTCAGGGCGGCGGTTCTGGGAGCGCTTCACCTGGCGCGACATGCGCTCGCCATTCCCGGAGGTGACTCATATTGAGAATTGACCGCGCATTTAAAACAGGACACGAGGGGGCATCCGCTCTGTCCGTCTTGAGGGTTTTTAGTGACATTGCTAAGGTTCGGCGGGTGTGATGCGGGGTGTCCCGCTGATCCCAGCGATGTGGCGACCGTTTGACCTGTCTGACTAGGATGCGCCAATTGCCACGAAAAATGCCGTCTATTTTTTCTGTTTCCCGGGGTGGATAGCATGCGCTTGCGTAACGCGAGCTTGCGGACCAAGGTCACGGCGCTTCTGGTATCGCTCGCCGCGCTCTGGGCGTTCACGGCGTGGGTGACGGTCCGTGACGGTCTGAACATGCTGGGCGTGGCGACCCTCAGCACCGAGGTGGTCGACCCGAGCGAGCGGCTCATCGCCGAGTTGCAGGCCGAGCGGCGCCTCACCGCGATCACCCTGGGCTCGGTCGGCTCGGAACGCCAGCGGCGCGAGGCGATGGCCGCCCAGCGAAAGCGCACCGACGCCGCCGACGCGAACTTCAGGCGACTCACCGGCGGCAGCGGGGTGGAACTGCTGGGAAGCCCCGCCCTGCACCGCCGCATCGGCGAGACCCGGCGGTTGCTGGACGGCCTGCCCGCCACACGCAAGGCGATCGACGCCGGCCGGGTCAACCGGACCTGGGCGGCCGCGGAAATCACCGGCCTCGTCGACTCGATCTTCCGCGTCTTCGACTCGCTCGCCACACTGGACGACGACGAGATCGCCAAGGACACCCGCACACTCATCGAGATGAACCGGGCCAGGGACATGCTGTCCCAGGAGGACGCCCTGGTGATGGGCATCCTGACGGCGGGCAGGTTCTCCGAAGGAGAGCACGTCAGGTTCACGCAGATGGTCGGCACCCGGCGCTTCCTCACCGACCAGGCGGTGGTCGAGCTGCCCCCGGCCGACCAGGAGGCATACCGGCGGATGGTCGCCGGTGAGCAGTTCACCCGGCTGCGCCTCATGGAGAACCAGCTGATCGAGGACCCGGACCTGGTGACGGCCGGAGTGATCGACGTCATGCGGTGGAGCTCCGACGCACAACCCGTGCAGGCCAAGTTCACCCAGGCCGTGCTCACGGCCGGCGTCGGAGTGGTCGAGCGGTCGGGCCCGGTCGCCACCGGCGTCATCGTGCGGCTCGCGCTCGCCGGCGGCCTGGGCCTCGTGGCCGTCATCGCCTCGATCGTCCTGGCGATCACCACGGCCCGCGCCCTGGTACAGCAGCTGGAGAAGCTGCGAGCCGCGGCCTGGGAACTCGCGAACGAGCGGCTGCCCGCCGTGGTCGAGCGGATCGGCCACGGCCAGGTGGTGGACGTCGCGGCGGAGGCGCCCCCCCTCAAGTTCGGAGACGACCAGATCGGGCAGGTCGGCCAGGCGTTCAACGCCGTGCAGCGGACCGCCATCAAGGTCGCCGCGGAGCAGGCCCAGCTGCGCCGCGACATCGCCGACATCCTGCGCAACCTCGCCCGCCGCACCCAGTCGCTGGTGCACCGCCAGCTGAGCGTGCTCGACGTGATGGAACGGCGCGAGAACGACCCCCAGGAACTGCGCGACCTGTTCAGGCTCGACCACCTGGCGACCCGCATGCGCCGCTACGCGGAGAACCTCCTCGTGCTCTCCGGCGCGGCGCCGGGCCGCGCCTGGCGCGACGCGGTCCCGATGATCGACGTGGTCCGCGGCTCCCTCGCCGAGATCGAGGACTACACCCGGGTCGACGTGATGCCCCTGGGCGAGGTCTCGCTGGACGGCAGGGCCGTGAGCGACGTCATCCACCTGATCGCCGAACTCGTCGAGAACGCCGCCTCCTTCTCCCCGCCCTACACGACGGTGCAGGTCGGCGGATACCTCGTCGCCCACGGCTACGCGCTGGAGATCGAGGACCGGGGCCTGGGCATGAGCGCCGCGGACATCGCGGAGGCGAACGAGCGGATCGCGAACCCGCCGGAGCTCAAGCTCTCCGGCAACGCCCGCCTGGGCCTGTACGTCGTCAGCCGCCTGGCCGAACGGCACGACATCCGGGTCACCTTCAAATCCTCCCCGTACGGCGGCACGACCGTCGTCGTCCTCATCCCGCAGGACCTGATCAACGAGGAGGAGCAGGAGACCTCCGTCGGCGTCGGCGTGCCGCAGGCGCGCCCGGCGAGCAGTACCGAGATGAACGGCATCCCCTCCGCGATCGCCGCGGTCCGCGGCCGGGTGGGCGACCCCCTGGGTATCGCGGGAGTCCCCGCGCAGGGCGAGCACGCGCCTCCCGGACGGCATTCCGCGGGTCCCGCGCCCACCGGGGGCCTCACCGATCCGACGTTTCCCGGCCGCTTCGCCGATCCCTCGGCGCTGAGGCAGGCGCCGGAGACCGGAACCCCCGAGCGCCTGCCCGACTTCACCGACTCCGGAGCCCTGGCCTCGCAGGGCGCCTCCGGCGGAGAGGACCTCGGCGACTCCGGCGCCCACGCGCGTCCTGGCGGCGCCGGGACCTCGCTGCCGCCCGTCCTGCCCCCGCCCGACAGCAGTCACACGCCGGGCGGCCTCCCACGGCGTGTTCCCCAGACCCACCTCGCCGCCCCGCTGCAGGAGGACGAGCCCGTGGCCCCGCCGTCTCCGGCCGGCGACGCCGACGACGAGCGCTCGCCGGAGATGATCCGCGCGGCCATGTCGTCCTTCCAGGCGGGTACGCGACGAGGCCGCGACGACGCCGCCCAGCTGCTCGAAGGCGAAGGCGGGTCAGCCGTGTGACCTCAGTGAACGATCTCAGGTCGCGGGTGCCGGGCAGGTGCCGATGAGCTGCCATGAACCGGCGACAGAGCGCCGGCGGGCGGAAGGAGAGGACAACGAAGTGGTGCAGGGAACAGGGTCTTTCGCGGACCTGGCCTGGTTGCTGGACGACCTGGTCTCGCGAGTGGAGGAAGCTCAGCACGGCATCGTTTTCTCCACCGACGGTCTGTTGCTGGCCGCCTCGGCGGGCTTCTCCCCGGCCGACGCCGAGCATCTGGCCGCCGTCGGATCGGCGATCCAGAGCCTGGGCAGGGGAGTCAGCGACCGGGTCGGTGGCGGGCCGATGCGCCAGACCATCATCGAGATGCGGACGGCGTACCTGATCGTCACCGCCGCGGGGCAGGGCGCCTGCCTCGCGGTGTTCTGCAGTGCCGAGGCCGACGTCGGCCTGGTGGCCTACGAGATGGCGATGCTCGTCACCCGCGTGGGCCAGTACCTCACCTCGCCGACCAGAACGGCCGGCTCCTCCAAGGCCGACTCCCTCAGAGGTGACAGCCTACGATGAGCATCTTCGACGAGCGGCCAGAGCCCCAGTGGGTCGGCGAGGAGGCGGGGCCGATCGTCAGGCCGTACGTCCTGACGCGCGGCAGGACCGAACCCAGCCGCGGCAGGTTCGACCTCATCACCCTGGTGGTGACCATCCGGCAGGTCTCGTCGAGGGAGCCTGGCCTGGAACCGGAGAGCCTGGCCATCGTCAGGCTCTGCCTGCAGGCCCAGTCGGTCGCGGAGATCGCGGCCCATATGAACCTTCCGGCAGGCACGGTCCGTGTCCTGCTCAGCGACCTGCTCGACCAGGGATTCATCGCCATGCAAGAACCGCATTCGGAGACGGACATGCACGACGAGAGGTTGTACAGGGCGGTGCTCGATGGACTCCGTGCGCTCTAGCCGCGACGCCGGGCGTGTGAAGCTGCCCAAGGCGATCAAGATCCTGGTCGCCGGTGGATTCGGCGCCGGCAAGACGACGCTGGTCGGCGCGGTCTCGGAGATAGAGCCGCTGCGCACCGAGGAGACCTTGAGCGACCGAGGTATCGGCGTCGACGACCTGCTGGGCGTGGAGGCCAAGCAGACCACCACGGTCGCGATGGACTTCGGCCGTATCACCATCGGTGACGACTACCGCCTGTACCTGTTCGGCACGCCCGGCCAGGAGCGCTTCTGGTTTCTCTGGGACGAGCTCGCGCTGGGCGCGCTGGGCGCGGTGGTGCTCGCCGACACCCGCAGGCTCGCCGACTGCTTTCCCTCGCTCGACTACTTCGAGCGGCGCGAGACGCCCTTCATCGTCGCGGTCAACTGCTTCGACGGGGCCCGCACCTACGAGCTCGACGAGGTCAGGCTCGGGCTCACCCTCCACGAGGACATCCCGATCGTGCTGTGCGACGCCAGGCAGCGGGAGTCGGGCAAGAAAGTGCTCATCACCCTTGTCGAGCACGCGATGCGGACGCGGCTGGGCGCGGCCTCCCCACAGCAGGACGCCAAACCCGCCACGGATCAGACCGCGGCCCGCTGACAGGACGACTCCGCCGGGTGCCGCCGCCTGACGCCACGCGGCGGCACCCGGGGGGCGCCAGGCGGAGCGCGGGGGAGCGGGAACATGCGAGGCTTGGCAGCATGAACCGCCTCTCCCGGGTCGACCTGTCACGGAAGCTCTCCAGGAAGGACGCCTCCGAGCGCCTCGACGCGGCGCTGGATCACCTGCTCCGCCTGCGGCTCACGCTCGGCGGCCAGGTCGGTGAGCAGCGCATCGGCCCGCCGCTGTGCGTGGTCTTCGAGGGCTGGGACGCCTCGGGCAAGGGAGGGGTCATCAAGCGGCTGGTGCGCCCGCTCGACCCGCGTCACGTCCGCGTCGCCCAGTTCGCCGCGCCGACGTACGACGAGAAGCGCCACCACTTCCTGTGGCGGTTCTGGCCGGTCCTGCCCGGCTGGGGCGGGATGACCGTGCTCGACCGCTCCTGGTACGGCCGGGTGCTGGTGGAGCGGGTCGAGGGCTTCGCCACCGAGGAGCAGTGGTCTCGCGCGTACGGGGAGATCGTGGAGTTCGAGCGGACCCTCGCCGCCGAAGGCATGATCATGGTCAAGTTCTGGATGCACGTCTCCGAGGAGGAGCAGCTCAGACGTTTCCAGGATCGGGCCGGCGATCCGCTGCGGGCGTGGAAACTCACCGACGAGGACTGGCGCAACCGCGAGAAGCGCCCGCAGTACGAGGTCGCCGTGGAGGAGATGCTCGCCCGCACCGACCACCCCAAGGCGCCGTGGCACGTGGTTCCCGGCGATGACAAGCGCCTGGCCCGCGTCACGGTCGTGGAGACCGTCTGCGCGGCGATCGAGGCCGAACTCGCCGCCAGAGGCCACGAGCCGGTGCTCTCCTCCGCGGGGGGCGCCGCCGAGGACGAATGACGTGTGAGAAGTACGGGAGCGGCGGAGAGGCCCCGCGCGTCGGGCACCGGGCAGAATCGAATGGCCGTCGGTTCGTCCGTCATCGCCGCCCGTCGTGAGCGGTTCGTCATGACGGGCGGTTTGTGGCGGTTCGTCATCATTGTTTTTCTTCATCGCAGGAGGGTGCGGCGCATGCGGTTGGGCTCGCGGCTGAGCAGGCTGGACCGGCGGGTGTTCGCCATGGTGGCGGGCGCGAGGCTGCCCGGCCTCGAACGCGTCGTCCCCGCGTTGTCACGCGCGGCCGACAACTCGCTCCTGTGGGCCGGGGTGGCCGGGGCACTGGCGGTCAGCGGGCGGCGGCCACTGCGCCGGGCCGCGACCAGAGGGCTGCTCGCGGTCAGCCTCGCCAGCCCACTGGTCAACCTGGTCGGCAAGCAGGCGTTCCGCAGGAACAGGCCGTCGGCGGAAGGGCTCCCGCTCGCCCGGCTGGTCAAGATGCCCGCCTCGGCCTCGTTCCCCTCTGGCCACTCCGCCACCGCCGGAGCCTTCGCCGCGGCCGTGGCGCTGGAGGCACCCCGCGCGGTCGCGGTCCCCGTCGCGCTCCTCGCGGCGGCCGTCTGCTTCTCCCGCGTCTACACCGGAGTGCACTATCCCGGCGACGTGCTCGCAGGAGCCGGAATCGGCGTGGCGGCGGGGCTGCTCACCCGCCGCATCTGGCCCGACGCCGGTGAGGCGGGCCAAGCGCGTGCCGCCCTCACGGCGCCGTCCGCGCGGCTCGACCCCGACGGCGAGGGGGCGATCGCCGTGGTCGACGGCTCCGCGGACGCCGCCGAGGGAACGGCAGAGGCGCTGCGCCTGGCCCTCCCCCGGGCCGAGGTCGTCGAGGTGGCGCCGGGCGGCGACCTCGGGGCCGCCGTGCGGGACGCCGCCTCGCGGGCGAAGGTGCTGGCGGTGGCCGGAGGAGACACCGTGGTCAACCTGGCGGCCCAGGAGACGGCGGGCGGGACGACCCCGCTGCTGGTCGTCCCCGCGAGCGCGCACGGACACTTCGCCCGCGCGCTCGGGGTGGAAAGCCCGGAGGAGGCCGTGACGGCCTACCACAGCGGCGACCTCGTCGCCGTCGACGTCGGCGAGGTCGCGGGCCGGACGTTCGTCAACACCGCCGGCCTGGGCGTCTACCCGGCGCTGGTGGAACGCGGAGAGCGGAGGCAGAGCCGGATCGGTAAGTGGCCCGCGCTGTTCTGGGCGATGGCCGAGGTGCTCGGGCCGGAGGGCGCGCGACCCGTCGAACTCGTCGTGGACGGTGTGCCCCGGCGCGTCTGGATGGTGTTCGTGGGCAACTGCCGCTACGAGGAGCGCGGCGGAGCACCCGCCAGGCGGCAGCGCCTGGAGGACGGGCTGCTGGACATCCGCGTCCTCGCCGCCGCCGACCGGCTGCCCAGGCTGCGGGTGTTCCTCAGCCTGCTGGCGGCACGGGTGAAGCTGTCACGCCACTACCAGCAGTGGCAGGCCGACACGTTGCACCTCTCCTCCCCTTCTGGACGGTTGTCTGTGGCGTGCGACGGCGAGACGTTCACGGTCACGGGAGAGGCGGAGTTCACCAAGCGCCCGAGGTCGCTTCTCGTGATCCGGCCGTCCGGCTGACCTCTTTCCCCGCACCATTTGACGCACAGTGATCGATCCGGCAATAGTTGTGCGGGTGACTTCCCCCCGTTTGCTCGCCTGTGCCTTGGTCACCCTCCTGACGCTCACCGCCTGCACCTCGCCCTCGGACGATCCCGTGATCGGCCCGGCCACCGCGGGCGGCACGGTGGACGGTGGAACGGCGGCAACGGGACAGGGAACCGGAGACCAGATCTCCCCGCCCGCCGCCGTGACGCTCACGCCCGACGAATACCGGGCCGAGCTGGAGCAGGCACGCGGGCCGGTGCGCGACGCGGTGAAGAAGCTGGCCGCGACCCGCGGGCTGAAGACCCTCGGCAAGCAGTTGCAGAAGACCTCCGGAGCGGTGGACGCCGCGGTGACCCGGCTGTCCGCCCTCGCCCCTCCCGCCGAGGTGAAGGCCCAGCACGACAGCTACGTCGAGGCCCTGGGCCGGCTGCGCACCTCCTTCGACACCGCCCGCCAGGACGCCGAGGACCAGCGGGTGTGCACCGGCCCGGCCGTGCTGACCGGCATGGCCCAGGCGAACCAGCTGTCCGACGTGGAAGACGTCGCCAAGGCGCTGAGCGGGTATCCGGCGAGCGTCATCCCGGTCAAGGCGGCCAAGAAGCGGAATCGCCGACTGTCCAACGGCAGGTTCATCGCCTCCGAGGGACGCCCAAGCCGCGCCTTCCTCGAACTGCGCAACGGCACCAGGCAGGACGCCGTCGTCGTCCTGGTGCGCGGGAAGAAGAAGGCCATCACCGTGTACGTCCGCAGGAAGTCCAACTTCAAGATCCAGGGCGTGCGGGACGGCAGCTACAAGATCTACTACACTTTCGGCGAAGACTGGGACGCGAGGGCACGCTCCTTCAGCCGGTCGTGCGCTTTCGAGCAGTTCGGCAAGACCGTGCGGTTCAGGACCGTCAACACCGGGACCCAGATCCGCTGGACCAACTGGACGGTCACCCTGCACGCCGTGACCGGGGGCACCGTGAAGCCCAAGAAGATCAAGCCGGGCGACTTCCCCGCCTGACGCGCTTGTCCCCACCGCCCTGACGCGCCTTCCTCCGGCGGCCGGGGCGCGAGGACGCCCTTCCCCTCGGGACGCCCTTCCCCCGGGACGCGAGGCGCCGCGAACCGAGGACGCCGCGGTCGTGCGGACCGCGACCTCGTGACGAGGTCGCGGTCCGCACCGCGGACATCAGGTCGAGAAGAGCATCCCGACCCAGCTGCGCTGACGGTGGTGGCCGTAGTGGCCGTGACGCTGCGCGCCCCAGGCGGGAGCACCGTAGCCAGGAGCACCGTGCATGGGAGGCGGCGGGGGCGGCGGCGGAGCCGCGTGGGACTGCGACCACTGGCTTTCCATGCGAGTCAGCGTTTCGAGCTCACCGTAGTCCAGGAAGATTCCGCGACAGCTCTCACACTGGTCGATGTGGACGCCGTTGCGCTCATAGGTGCGCATGGCGCCCCGACACTTGGGGCACTGCATCTGGCTGGTCTCCTTGTTCTGGCGTGGTAACGAGTAACCACAACCTACTGCGGCACACTATTGCAGGCGCTTCGATGCCGGACAATCCTCAGGCAGGACTCGACGAGCACCTCCTCCACCTCGTCCAGCGGACGCCCCGCCCGCCCCGCGGCGGCCACCGCGGTGGCCGCGAGTTGTACGGTCATCGCCTGCGTCGGTGTCTCCAGCCGTTCCCACGGGTCGCCGTCCGGTCCTGCGGCGACCCCGCCCGCGGCGCGGTAGGCCCCGAGGAAGCGATGCCACACGTCGGGCTCCAGCAGTCCGGCCGCGAACCAGGCGGCGGGCCTGGACAGGTCCCATGCCTGGTCACCGAGACCGAGGTCGTCGATGTCGATGAGGATCCACTCCTCCGGCGCGCGGACCAGCTGGCCCATGTGCCAGTCGCCGTGCGTCAGACCAGGAACCGTCGTATCGGGGAAGTACGTGCCCGGTGAGGAGAGGGAGGGCAGGCAGGTGAAGGCGCGGCGCACCGCCAGTTCGGCGGCGGAGCGCTCACCCAGCCGGGCGACGGTCGAGGCCACTCGCGCCGGTCCGCCCGCGGCCCGCAGCGGGGGCAGCGCCCGCGCCGGTACGGCGTGCAGCCGCGCCAGCAGCCGGGCGGCGGCCTCCCAGGGGGCCGCGTCCGGATCCGCGTGGTCCACCGGCGTACCGGCCGGCCAGACGGTGGCCAGCCGATCTCCGACGGTGATGACCTCCTCGGTCACCGGTTCGAGGATGATGCCGCGCAGTGCCGGGTGCGCGGCGGCCCGCATCCGCTCCACCAGCGGTTCCCGCTCCGCGCCCGGCGCGTGCGCCTTGACCACGACGGAACCGGCCCGCACGATGATCACGTCCGGTCTGGTCGGCAGGACCGTGCCGGGCACACCGCCGTATCCGGCGGCGATGTCGAGCAGTTCGTCGATCGGATCCTCGCTGTCCACCCGGCAAGTGAAGCACTGGTCGAAGGTCCCGCGCACCGGCGGAATAAAGTGCGAGGCATGAGGATTGGTTTCGCGGTGCCGATATCGGGGTCCTGGGCGACGCCGGACAACATGGCGCGGGTCGCCAGGGAGGCCGAGAGGCTCGGCTATCACGAGCTGTGGACCTTCCAGCGCCTTCTCTACCCGCGGGGCCACACCATGGGCCCGACCTATCGCAGTGTGCACGACCCGGTGGTCACGCTCGCCTACCTGGCGGGCCTGACCAGTCGTGTCCGGCTGGGGGTGGCGGTGCTCAACCTGCCGTTCGCCTCGCCCGCGCTGATGGCCAAACAGCTGGCGAGCCTGCAGGCGGTCTCCGGCGGGCGGCTGGACGCCGGGCTCGGCCTGGGGTGGCTGCCCGAGGAGTTCACCGCCTCGGGGGTGTCGATGGAGCGGCGCGGTCGGCGCGCGGAGGAGTACGTCCCGCTGCTGCGGCGCCTGTGGACGGAGGAGACCGTGGAGCACAGGGGCGAGTTCTACGAGGTGCCCCCGGCGCACCAGGATCCGAAACCGTCCGTCGTGCCGCCGATCCTGCTGGGTGGTTCCGCCGAGGTGGCGCTGAGGCGTGCGGGGCGACTGGCGGACGGCTGGATCAGTTCGAGCCGCGAGGACCTCGGCCACATCGGGGAGAGGATCGCCATCGTCAAGGAGGCGGCTCGTGCCGCCGGGCGCGATCCCGAGGCGCTGCGCTTCGTCACCCGGGGCGTCACCCGGGTCCGCCCCGCGGGAGCGCCCGGCCGCGAACCGCTGACCGGCTCGTTCGAGGAGATCAGGCGGGACGTCGAGGAGCTCGCGGCCAAGGGGGTGACCGAGGTCTTCCACGACCTCAACTTCGACCCGGAGATCGGATCGCCCGACGCCGACCCCGCGGAGTCGACGCGCAGGGCGCTGGAGGCGCTGGAGGCACTCGCGCCCTGACAGGGTGCCCGGTCCCCGCGTACGGGGAGCCGCCGGTCTCGTGCGCGAAGAGAACGGGTGGCGAACGGAGCCGGTGCGCCGCGCGGCGACGGACGCGGCGGGCCGCGTGGCGGCCCGAGGTCTCGCGTGGCGGGTCTTTCACCTCCGGGACGCCCGGATGTACGGGTCTGGTGACGCGGGATCGGCCCGCTCCTGCCATCCTTGGTTCCGATACGTACCCGGCGGGAACACGGGAACAGAGGAGAACGGTGGACGAGCGCAAGCAGATCGAGTGCTGGCTGTCGGACATGGACGGGGTCCTCGTCCACGAAGGGCACCCGGTGCCCGGCGCCGACGAGTTCATCCGACGCCTGCGCGAGTCGGGCAAGCGGTTTCTCGTGCTGACCAACAACTCGATATACACCCCGCGCGACCTGGCCGTACGGCTGCGCGCGGCCGGCCTGGAGATCCCGCCGGAGTCGATCTGGACCTCCGCGCTGGCCACGGCGAAGTTCCTGGACGGCCAGCGCCCCGGCGGCTCGGCGTACGTGGTGGGGGAGGCGGGCCTGACCACCGCCCTGCACGAGGTCGGCTACGTCCTGACCGACATCGCCCCCGACTACGTGGTCCTCGGCGAGACCCGCACCTACAGCTTCACCCAGATCACCCGGGCGATCCGGCTGATCGAGGGCGGTGCCCGGTTCATCGCCACCAACCCCGACCCGGTCGGTCCCTCGAACGAGGGATCGCTGCCGGCCTGCGGCGCGGTCGCAGCGATGATCACCAAGGCGACCGGGGTGGAGCCCTACTTCGTGGGCAAGCCCAACCCGATGATGATGCGCAGCGCGCTGCGGGCCATCGACGGCCACAGCGAGAGCACCGCCATGATCGGCGACCGGATGGACACCGACATCGTCTCCGGCATGGAGGCGGGGCTCCACACGATCCTGGTGCTCACCGGGGTCGTCAGCAAGGACCAGATCGACCGCTACCCGTTCCGCCCGTCCCTGGTGGTCGACTCGGTCGCCGACCTGATCGACCTGATCGACTAGCGCCTGTTCCCGGGCGGCATCCGGAGTTTCCGGCTCCGTCCCAGGTCGATTGCCGGCCGTGCCGGCCGGCGATCGACCTGGGACGGGCGGTCAGCTCGCGGTTGTCTCGGGTTGCGGGCCGTGGGCGGCGCGACGGTCGGCGACGAGGATGACCAGCAGGCCGGCCAGGGCCCAGGCGGCCAGGGTGAGGGCGGGAACTCCGGCTCCGGTGCCGTCGAAGAAGCTGATGGTGCGGTCCAGGCCGCCCTGGACGGCCTGAACGGCCTGTTGCGGTCCGGCCAGGCCGAGGCACGCGGTGGGGGCATCAGAGACTTCCTTCCGTCTTTCAACTGTTCGGGGACGGAGCCGGGGACCCGACATGGCGGGTGCGGCTGTTGCGGAAGGTGGCGCGGGCTCAGGCATGGCGGACTCATCTGGCAGACCTGCGAGAACGGGTGAAGATCGACCCGCCCCCCGGGACGTCCGGGATTCACCACCTGAACGGGAAATGGCGATGTCCCGATAGGGCGGTGAAAAGAGCGCGTTAAACCGGTAGATATGAACTCACGTAGCTTCGGAGGGAAGGTAGCGGGTGAGTTTCGACTTCGACGGGTTCGTAGCTGGAATCAGCTGGTTTCAATGGGGGATATTCATCGTCTTCGGGCTGATGGTGCTCGTCAGATTGGTCCATGAGTCGGTGGAGTGGTGGCGGGATCGAAAGTGGCGGAAAACGCGCGGGCTGTCGGATGAGGACGCACGGGAGGCGATGGCGGATCGTCAGGCGCGGCGGATGTGGGAGGAGCGGCAGTCCGCTCTTTACCGCCACCGGCGCGGCTAGAGCAGCCGGCACCCGCAAGGAGGAGGGTTCGTGAGCTGGGATCTTTTGATTCTGGGGCGGCGGTGCTCCTCGTCGTCGCGCTGGTCGTATCGGTGCGAAAGGGAGGGCCTGGCGGGATAAGGAGCGGATTCGAGACAGGGAGAAGGAATTGGCGCGGCGGCGGAGACGGCGCGGCTTTTAGGTGAGTAACGGGGGGACGAGGAAGAGGTCTATTTCTCGGACAAGGACGGGACCACACGGGTATACATACGCGGTTGTCGCCGTCGCGGCTTCCGCGGCCGAGAGCGGGGAGGGTCAGGCGATCAGGCTGGGCAGGCGGGTGACGGTGTCCGCGAGGTAGGTGCCGAGCTCCGGGGGGAGGAGGTTGATGGCGGAGATCTCGGCCGGGTCGAGCGGGAGCCGCACCACCTCGTAGTGGCCACGGGCGGGGTCGTCGAACTCCGGGCCGCAGCGCAGGGCGAGGTCCATCGAGACCAGGCGGCAGCCGTAGACGTGCTGGGTCTTGATCCCCTCGTCGCGCACGCACTCCAGGGTGGTCAGCGGGGTGACACCGGAGACCACGGCGCCGAGTTCCTCCATGACCTCGCGGTGCAGGGTGTGCTCCAGCGAGGCGTCCTCGGGCTCGACATGACCGCCGGGGACGGACCAGTAGAGCTCCTTGCCGGGGACCGTACGCCGGAAAACCACCAGCTGGTCGTCATCGAGAAGGACGGCACGAACACTCGGCACGTCTGACATGGGGCCCATTGTGCCATCGACCCGGTGACGTGATCCGCACCCGAGCCCCGGAGGGGCGGGATTTCCGTCCTTCGAGAAAACAGTTGCCTGTGATCGGCCCGTCTCCAAGGTGACCTCAGTCTTTCAAGATCAGTGTCTACCGTACGCAGATCCTGCTCCTCGCCACCCTGATCTGACCTTCATGATTCACGGACAGCCCTTAATGGTGGTCCCTGCGGAGGCGTTTGAGGTCGGAGCGTTGTTTTTTGGCGGTGATGCGGCGTTCGACGGCGCCCCTGCTCGGTTTGGTCGGGCGGCGTTTCTTGGGGGGCGGGGCGATGGCCTCGCGGAGCAGCTGGGCCAGACGCATCTGGGCGGCCTCGCGGTTGCGCAGCTGGGAGCGGAACTCCGAGGCGGCGATGGTGATCACGCCGTTCACCAGGCGGGGGGCGAGGCGTTCGAGGGCGCGGGCCTTGAGAACCTCTCCGAGGACCTCGGTGGCGGCCAGGTCGAAGCTGAGCTCGACCCGGCTGTCGGTGGTGTTGACCCCCTGACCGCCGGGGCCCGAGGAACGGGAGAACCGCCAGCCGAGCTCGGTCTCGGGGACCGAGACCGAACCGCTGATCTGGAGCGGACCGGGCATGGCGGTGACTTCCTTCTCACGGGGGTGTGTGCTTTCAGAGTACCGAGGGGTCACAAGCGTGGACCAACTGGTTTTATGCCCCCTTCCTCGACGAAGCTGCGAATGCAAGGTCGAAACCCGCAGGCCGGTCAGGACCTTTGCTCGTGCCCGGCATCGAATCTGATGGAGGAGAGCGGCCTGCGTCCGAGAGTGAGGGTGACCACCGGTGCCATGATCCCGGCAGGACGCCGATCGAGGTGAAACTTTCACGACGCGGCCTGAACCGTACCCGCCGGGTACGGCGAGGAGCCGCGAGCCCGGTCCTTTCGGATTCGTCTTCGATCTCCTCGACCTGCGTGTCCGGCACCGGACAACGACGCTGGCATCGACCGGAGATAATTAAGCAACGGAGACCTGAAGGCCGGAGCACCGGCCCGCATTCCGATAGCCCCGTCCGGGTCTGTCTCGCTCAGACGTCTCCGGCCATGCTCATTGAGCGTGTCCGTGACCACTGAAAGGGCCACGCAACGCCCTGCATGGGCCGTAACAAAGTGCCAACCCTACCGTGATGGCTGCTTTTTCCGACAGAGGGTCGATGAAGCCTTTTTTAGGCGTATCGATTGTCGGAAACGCAGATGCCGACAGGGGACTCGTGAACGATTGTCGCGTTCTGTGATCACGCTGATACGAGGTCGAGGGCGGAGAGTCCGCGAGTGGTGAGACTTCTTCCCGTCGCGGAACGCGAGACAAGGCGGCTCAGATGGCGGATGGAACCGGCGACAACACCTCTCTCACCGCGTGCGTGTGAGAGAGGTGCGGAGTTGCGGATGTCACATCGCGGGACTTAGTGATTGCCGAAATCGCTTGCGGAAACGATCACGAAGCTGCTTAGGATGAGCCCGACATATCCCGCGAGAGTGGGATGTGTAACTCGCACTCATTGCCTTGAGGGGAGATCGCTCTCTGGTGGCCGGTTACGGGGGACAGGGCAAGATAGCGGTCATCGGCGTGGCCTGCCGCTTTCCGGGGGCAGCGGACACGGCGGCGTTCTGGAAGGCGTTGCGCGACGGCACGGACGCCGTGGCGGACATGCCGGGCGAGCGGCGGGACGATGAGCCGGGCTTCGCCGACGCGCCGGCGTACACGCTGCGGGTCGGCTGGCTGGCCCACGTCGACCGGTTCGACGCCGCGTTCTTCGGCATCTCGGCCCGGCAGGCCGCGACCATGGATCCGCGCCAGCGACTGCTCCTCGAACTGAGCTGGGAGGCGCTGGAGGACGCCCGGACGGTGCCCGAACGATGCCGGGGCAGCCGTACCGGCGTCTTCGTCGGTGCGATGTGGGACGACTACGCCGCGCTCGCTCAGCGCCATGCCGCGGGGCCCAGGTCGTCGTACGAGATGAGCGGTCTGCACCGAGGGGTGCTCGCGAACCGGATCTCCTACTTTCTTCGATTACGGGGCCCCAGCCTGGTAGTGGACACGGGGCAGTCGTCGTCTCTGGTCGCCGTCCATCTCGCGGCTGAGAGCCTGTTACGCGGTGAGTGTGAGGTGGCTCTGGCGGGCGGGGTGAACCTGGTGCTCGATCCGGGCAGCACCGCCGTGTCGGCGGCGTTCGGGGGGTTGTCGCCCAGTGGCCGGTCCGCCCCCTTTGACGCCGAGGCCGACGGTTACGCGCGGGGCGAGGGCGGCGGGGTGGTCGTGCTCAAGCCGCTCGAGACGGCACTCGCCGACGGCGACCGGATCCACTGTGTGATCCTCGGCAGCGCGGTCAACAACGACGGCGGGGGCGAGACGTTCACCACCCCCGACCGGGAGGCGCAGGAGGACGTCATCCGGTGGGCGCAGGCCTCGGCCGGGGTCCGGGCCGCCGATGTGCAGTACGTCGAGTCGCACGGCACCGGAACCTTCGTCGGCGATCCCATAGAGGCCAAGGCGTTAGGGACGATCTTCGGCCGAGGTGATCCGGGCGCGTTACGGGTCGGATCGGTCAAGACCGGCATCGGGCATCTCGAAGGGGCCGCCGGGATAGCGGGCCTGATCAAGACGGCCCTGTGCATTAGGAACAGGGAGCTTGTCCCCAGCCTCCACTTCGAGCGCCCCCACCCGCGCATCCCGCTGGACGAGCTGGGACTACGCGTCCAGACCGAGACGGGGCCGTGGCCGGAGCCGCACCTTCCGCTGATCGCGGGGGTGAGCTCGTTCGGGATGGGAGGCACGAACTGCCATCTCGTCCTCGCGGAACCGCCCGCCCCCCATCCCGCGCCACCGGATCCCTGGTCCAGCACGGACGCATCGTCTCGGCCGGTTCCCTGGGTCCTTTCGGGACGGAGCCGGGAAGCGCTCCGCGACCAGGCACGACGGCTTCTCGACAGGCTGCGCGAGCACCCGGCTCGCGACCTCGATATCGGCCTCTCCCTCGCCACGACACGGACCGCCTTCGACCGCAGGGCCGTACTCCTCTCCACCGGCCACGCCGGGTTCGAGCGCGGACTCGCCGCCCTCGCCGCCGGACGGCCCGCCCCCGGACTCGTGGAAGGCGGCGCCGGACACCGGGACGGGGTCGCGTTCATATTTCCCGGTCAGGGATCGCAGTGGACGGGTATGGCGGCGCCTCTGCTGGAAAACTCGCCGGTCTTCCGCGAGCGCATGCACGAATGCGCCGATGCCTTCGCGCCCTACCTGGACCGGCCGTTGCTGGACGCCCTCGACGACCCGGCCACGTTGGAGCACTCCGGTCTCGTGCAACCCGCGCTGTTCGCGGTGATGGTGTCGCTCGCCGCCCTGTGGCAGTCCTTCGGGGTACGGCCGTCGGCGGTCGTCGGGCACAGTCAGGGAGAGGTCGCCGCCGCCTACGTCGCGGGCGCGCTCACCCTGCCTGACGCCGCGCGCATCGTCGCCCTGCGCAGCCGGCTGCTGATGAGACTCGCCCACCGTGGCGGGATGCTCTCGATCGCGCTCCCGGCCGAGGACGTCGTGGGGCGACTGCCCGACGGCCTGACGATCGCCGCCGTGAACGGGCCCGGCTCGACCGTGGTGTCAGGCGACCTCGACGCGCTCATGGCGCTGCGGGAGCGATACGACGCCGAGGGGGTGCGCGCCCGCCGGGTGGCGGTCGACTACGCCTCGCACTCACACCAGGTCGAGGTCATTCGCGCGGAGATACTGGAGGCACTCGCCCCGGTCTGTCCCCTCGCCACCCGGGTGCCGTTCCACTCGACGGTCACGGGAGGCCCGTTGGCCGGCGAGGAGCTGACCGCCGGGTACTGGTATCGGAACCTGCGGCACCAGGTCAGCTTCGCGCAGACCATCTCGACGATCGACTGCGGGGTTTTCGTCGAGGTGAGCCCGAACCCGGTCCTTACCGGAGGGGTGCAGGACACCGTGCCGGAGGCGGCGGTACTGGGAACGCTGCGCCGGGGCGAGGGTGGGCTGGACCGCTTCCTCACCTCGCTGTCCGAGGCGTACGTCGCCGGGGTCGTGGTCGACTGGGACCGCTGCTTCGCGGGGACCGACGCCCGGGTGGTCGACCTGCCCACCTATGCCTTCCAGCGGCAACGGCACTGGCTGGACACGAGTGAGCGCGTCACGGATCCGCCGGTGAGGCAGCGGGCCGAGGTCGCACGGGGTGTCGACGAGACGCCCTCGGATCCGGTCGAGCTGGTGCGGACGCAGGTGGCGGCGTTGCTCGGCCACCACGACCCGGGCGCGGTGGACATGACGTCGACGTTCGCGGAACTCAGGTTCGACTCGCCGCTGACGGTCGAGCTGCGCGGCCGGCTCGCCGCCGCCACCGGGCTGCGCCTGCCGGTCGCCGTGGTGTTCAACCATCCCACTCCCGCGCGCCTGGCCGAGCACCTGCGCGCGGAACTGCGGCCGTCCGACTCCGTGGGCACGATGCTCGACCGGCTGGCCGACGCACTCGACGCTCCACCAGCCGAGGAGGTGGAGCGTGCGGAGATCGCCGCTCGTCTGGCGGCGCTGGCCGGCCAGGTGGCGGCGTGGGCGCGGGTGCCATCGCGGGCGGAGACGCCGCCGGCGGACAAGGTCGCCGGGCGGCTGCGCACGGCTTCGGTGGACGAACTTCTCAGCTTCATTGACGGGGAACTCGGATGAGCCACGGCGGGGTGGACTCGGGGGGCGGGCGGATGACGGACAACGACCAACTGGTGGAGTACCTGCGGCGGGTGACCGTCGAGTTGCACGAGACCCGGCAGCGGCTGCGGGAGGCGGAAGAGCGCGACCGCGAGCCGATCGCGATCGTGGGGATGGCGTGCCGGTATCCGGGTGGGGTGGGCTCGCCTGAGGATCTGTGGGAGCTCGTGGTTTCGGGCGGGGATGCGATCGGGGGTTTTCCGGCGGATCGGGGCTGGGATCTGGGGGTGTTGTTCGATCCGGATCCTGAGCGGCCGGGGCGTTCGTATGTCCGTGAGGGCGGGTTCCTGTATGACGCGGCGGACTTTGACGCGGGGTTTTTCGGGATCTCTCCGCGTGAGGCGTTGGCGATGGATCCGCAGCAGCGGTTGTTGCTGGAGACGTCGTGGGAGGCGTTCGA
>Ga0233377_1000150_pt1 | contig 41023 bp, 36 predicted proteins | sample ElkDunMinimDraft_6_FD_191540 | JGI IMG/M metagenome (GOLD analysis project Ga0233377, IMG submission 191540) | Fecal eukaryotic communites from dung pellets of Tule Elk in California, USA - Elk Dung E36 | ecosystem: Host-associated > Mammals > Digestive system > Large intestine > Fecal | place...
TCTAATTTAGAAGCTGACATTACTATACTTGATGCTAATAATGCAGTTGGTCGAAAATTCTTAGTTGCTGGTCACGGTGGATTTAATTTATCCAACAATAAGAAACTTGCTGATTTTGTTGCAGAATACAATCATTCGTACGTAAAAGATGCTGTTTCCCAATTTACTAATGATGATACAGTTGGTTGGTTAGATGAAATTGGTATTGAAACATATATTGGTTCTAGCGGAAAGCTTTTTCCTAAAGTTGGAATTAAACCCATACAGGTTTTAAATGCATGGCTTCACTATTTGACTGTTGGAGGAGTTAAGATTCTTACAAAACATAAAGTTGTTGATTATAATGACGATCAAGTGAGTGTTCAATTTTCTGATGACAGAATCACTTTACCTTTTGATTATTTAATTTTTGCAGTTGGCGGATGTTCATGGAAATCTACTGGTTCAAATGGTTTGTGGACCTCTATGTTTGCTAATAAAGGAGTAGTTTTAATTCCATTTCAATCTAGTAATTCAGGAATCGAGATTTATGGATGGAAATCAGAACTTGGTGGAACTGTTTTAAAGAACATCAAGATATCAAAAGGTGATGAAAGTCGATTTGGTGATGTTGTTTTGACGGATTACGGTATTGAAGGAGCGCCTGTTTATGCTTTGAGTAATGCTTTTAGAAAAGGAAATGAATCATTAGTTCTTGATTTTAAACCTACATTAAGCTCTAATGCTATTTATGAGCGTTTTAAATCATTTAATGGTTCGAAATCGGAATTTCTAAAGTCTATTAAAATTTCTAAAGAGGCGATTGTGTTAATGAAACAGTTTTCTAGCAAAGAAGACTTTAACTGTGATAGTTCTTTTTTGAAGATGATTCAATGTTTTCCATTGAAAGCATCAAGTCTCCGACCCATAGATGAAGTGATATCAACTGTTGGTGGAGTAGATATGGATGATATTGATCAGCAATTCAAATTTAGAAGTCAGAAACAAGTTTATTGCGTTGGCGAAATGTTAGATTGGGATGCTCCTACTGGTGGGTATTTATTACAAGGCTGCTTTGCTACAGCTTTTGTTGCAGCTAAAGATATAATCGATCAAATGAAAGATTAGTCGATGCGTGGTAGATTTACTTTTTCTTGAACAATGAAGCTTGTTGGAAATTGTGTGCTAACTTCTGCCTTTAATCGATCTGCATCCATCTGAGTGCGAAAATTTCCAACTTTTAATAGATAATTGGGTGCATTGTAGGTAACGTAAGTTTCCACTTTTGGATTTATCTTTAAAAATTGCATGCGTGCATTATCTACCTTCGACTTATCAGAATCAAAGAAAATTTGAACGCGGTATCCGTTAATTTGTACTTGAGTTGCTGGCGGTATTATTTCTCCCTGTTTTTTAATAAGGTCATTAATACGTGAGTCTTTGATGACTTCTACATTCCCTTGACTCATTGCTGAGAGACTTGTTAATAATACAATAGAAAACAATACCTTCTTCATACTTCTATAATTTTGTTGTAAAAGTAATAATATTTCATTTGTTGTTAAACTATATTGTATTCTTGCATCCAATGTTTATGCCATCTTTTTTGAATTTTAGAGGTATTACTTTCTTTATTATGATTTTATTTAAAGCTATCTCTTCAATGTTGCTTTTTGATAAATTGTTTTTGCTTATTTAGATTGAATTTAAATTAGCGTTCTAATGTTTAAAAATGTCATAAAACTGTCATTGAAACGATGTAATATTCTATTTTTGCTACCGCTGGTTACTATTTAATCAGCTGTAAATAGGCATTTTTAGCATGAAAATATCTAATATTCAAATGTTTAGAAAAATTAACAGATGGTGTGCTGGTGCATTAACAGTAGCGTTAATGACTAGTACTTTTAATGGTTTTGCACAAGATGGTGCAACACTTTTTAAGAAGTGTGCAACTTGTCACAGTCCTACAAAGGATGGTACAGGTCCGAAGTTGAAAGATGTAAGGTCTAAGTGGGCTGATGCAGGCGCAAAAGATGGATCACTCAATACTTGGGTGCGAAATTATGAAGCTGCTGCTGCTGCTGATCCTTATGCTGCTTCTGTAGTAAAAGTTAAACCGACAAACATGGATAAATTCCCTGCTTTGACGGATGAGGAAATTACTGCAATTTTTGATTATGTCGATGCACAAGAGGAGGTTGTTCCTGGTGCAGGCGTGCAAACAGGTGCTGCAGGTAGCGCAGTTGTTGAAGAAGAATCTTCAATGGGATGGATCTGGTTAGTGTTAGCATTGGTGTTTGTAATTATCATCTTATCAGTAGGTGGTGTTCGTCGTCAATTAACAATTGCAGATGCACGTCAAGATGGTAAAGAAGTTGATGAAGACGTTTCTTACGGCTCTGAGTTAAAAGCTTGGGCTTTCAAGAATAGAAAGTTTGTTGGAATTTTAACTTTGATTTCAGTGATTACATTGATTGTTACTTTGATGTTGTCTATGATGAATATCGATATTAAGGAAGGTTACCAGCCTTCTCAACCAATTGATTTTCCTCACTCTGTTCACGCAGGTATCAATGGAATTGATTGTAAATACTGTCACAACTCGGTAACTGAGTCTAAAACTGCAGGATTGCCATCAGTTAATGTGTGTATGAACTGTCACAAACAAGTTACAGGTACAACTCCTGAGCAACAAGAGAAAATCAAGAAGATTTATGAAGCTGCTGGATGGGATGGATCTGTTTATACAGGTAAAACTCAAGAAATTGTTTGGAATAAAGTTCACGTTTTACCTGATCACGTATACTTTAACCACTCTCAACACGTAGTTGCTGGAGGTGTAGATTGTATCCAATGTCACGGTGATATGAAAACAATGAAAGAAACAGCTAAAGTTCAATCAGTTTCTGAATTGAATAAGTTAGAGGGTAATATCAAATTAACTAAGCCTACATTAACAATGGGATGGTGTATTGAATGTCACGATATGAAAGGAATTTCTGAGGGACCACTTAATACAAAAGGTGATGGATATTACGCTGAAATTCATAAGCGCTTGTTAAACAACGACCCTAAGTTGTATCAAGATTACTTGAAAGACGGAAAAGTTTCCGTTAAAGAATTGGGCGGTTGGGAATGTGCTAAATGTCACTATTAATTAACGAATTGTAGAAGTCGAAATAATCATGGGAATGACAAGAAAATATTGGAAAGGTCTTGAAGAATTGAACGAGACGCCAGAATTCCTTCAATCGAAAGAACAAGAGTTTCCAGCTCAACAAAACATTGAAGAATTTTTGAGCGATGACAAATTAGGAGAGACATCAACAAATCGTAGAGATTTCTTAAAATTTTTAGGATTTAGTGTTGCAGCGGCTACATTGGCTGCCTGTGAAGCTCCTGTTACAAAGGCGATTCCTTATGTAAATAAACCTGAGGATGTAACTCCTGGTTTAGCAACATGGTATGCGTCTACGTATTATGATGGAAATTCATACGCTAGCGTTTTAGTTAAAACGAGAGAAGGTAGACCAATCTTTATTAAAGGTAATAAGGATCACGGTATCACTAGAGGAGTAGTTAACGCACAAATCATTGCATCTGTACTTGGATTATATGAAGGTGCTCGTTTAACTGATGCTTCTGTTGCTGGTAAAACTACTGGTTTATCTAAAGTTGATGGTGAAATTATTTCAGCATTAAAAGCTGCAAATAAAGTTACTTTAGTTTCAAATACTGTAATTAGCCCGTCTTTGAAAGCTGCAATCAACGAATTGTCAGTTTCACTAGGAGAAGGAAAATTAGAGCATATTCAATATGACTCTGCTTCATACGCTGGTATGAGAGCTGCAAATAAAGAGTCTTTCAACTTAACTGTTGAAGGTACAGAAAATGGTATTATTCCAAATTACGATTTCTCTAAAGCAAAAACTATTGTTTCTGTTGGAGCTGATTTCTTAAGTTCTTGGTTGTTACCAACTCAATTCTCACACCAATTTGGTGCTACAAGAAATCCTGATGGAGCTTGGATGTCTAAATTCTACATGTTTGAATCTACGATGTCAATCACTGGGTCAAATGCAGATTATAGAGGATTGATTAAACCGTCTGAGCAAGCAAGTGTTTTAGCTTATATCTTAAAAGCATTTGGTGTAGCTACTGATGTTAGTACTGCTATCAATGGTAAAGCACAAAAAGTTGCAGATTTAGCAATCGCTGATTTGAAAGCTTCAAAAGCTGAGTCATTAGTTGTTGCCGGATCAAACAATAAAGCTGTTCAGGTATTAGTTAATAAATTAAATGAAGTTTTAGGAGCATACACGACAACAATCAACGTGAATGATTCTATTAACTTGTACAGTGGAGATGATGCTAAAGTAAATGCTTTTGTTGCTGATGTAATCAATGGAAAAGCATCTGATGCAGTTATCTTCTTAGATACAAACCCAGTTTATTCATTGCCAAACGGAACAGAGTTCGGTAATGCTTTAGCTAAAGTTAAAACTACAATCGCTATTTCTCAGTTCGCTGACGAAACTGCGTCAAAATCTAAATACATCGTTCCTTCTTTACACGCTTTAGAAGGGTGGAATGATTACCAACCAACGAAATCTGAGTATGCAATTGCTCAACCATCAATCCGTCCATTAGGAGCTAACACTAGTTCTCCTATCGAGTCGTTTTTAGTATGGGCTGGAAAAGCAAATCGTGGTGGAAAAGATTCAAAAGTAGCTTACGATTACATCAAAGCAAATTCTGGTAAATCTGGAAATGATTGGAATTTATTAGTACATAATTCAGTTGCAACTACTCCAGTTGTTGCTGCTACTGCTCCAACTTTTGTTGGTTCAACAAACGTAGCATCACAATTAACGAAAGTTAGTGGAGCTGTTGAAGTAGTAATGTACCAAAAAGCTGCTATTGGAGTTGGAACTTACGCATCGAATCCTTGGTTACAAGAGATGCCAGATCCAATGTCAAAAGTTACTTGGGACAACTACTTTACAATGAACCCAGTTGATCCAGCTTACAAATACCGTAAAACGTATGACCAAGAAAATGGTGTAAGTTTGGCTACATTAACTGTAGGTGGTGTTAAAATGACTTTGCCAGTTTATCCTATGCCAGGACAAGCAATTGGTACGATCGGTGTAGCATTAGGTTACGGTCGTGGTGCCAATGGGGAAAACATCGGAAACGGTGCTTACCAAGTTGCAGAGTTCGGAGGATTTGAATTGGATGCTAACGGTAACAAACAAGTTATTGGAGCAAACGCATTTAGATTAGTGAATGTTCAAAATGGTACATTCAACTACGAAACTGCTGGTTCTTTAAGTGGAGAAGAAGGGATTCACATGATTGCTGCTACACAAATTCACCATACGGTGATGGCTCGTCAGTCAATCGTTCGTGAAACTACTTTAGACGTATACAAAAAAGGTGTTAAGGAAACTTATAACCCAGCTCACGTATTACAAAAAATCAACGAAAAAGGTGAACACGTTTCATTACCAGTTTCTGAGTTCAACCTTTGGGAAGAGCATCCAGTAAACAATATCGGTCACCGTTGGGTAATGACAATTGACTTGAACCAATGTTTTGGATGTGGTGCATGTTTAATTGCTTGTCAAGCTGAGAACAACGTTCCAGTAGTTGGTAAACACGAAGTTAGAAAAGGTCGCGAGATGCACTGGTTGCGTTTAGATCGTTACTTCTCTTCAGATGTTGAAGCATCTATCGGTACAAGAAAAGATAAAGATACTTTTGATTATCACGAAGCAGAAGTTGCTGAAGAAAATCCAAAAGTTGTTCACATGCCAATGATGTGTCAGCACTGTAACCATGCTCCATGTGAGACGGTTTGTCCAGTTGCTGCAACAACACATAGTAATGAAGGTTTAAATCAAATGACTTACAACAGATGTATCGGTACTCGTTACTGTGCTAACAACTGTCCTTACAAAGTACGTCGTTTTAACTGGTTTAACTATCCTTCTTACAAGAAATTTGCTGAAATCAACCCAGCTCAAGATGATTTAGGTCGCATGGTATTGAACCCTGATGTAACTGTACGCACACGTGGAGTTATGGAAAAATGTTCATTCTGTGTTCAAAACATCCAAGATGGTAAATTAACAGCGAAAATTGAAGGTAGACCTGTTGTAGATGGAGATGTTACTGCAGCTTGTGGTGATGCATGTCCAGCGGGAGCAATTACTTTTGGAGATTGGAACGATATTACATCAGCGGTTCGTAAGAGTGCAGATGATAGTAGAGCGTACCAAGCATTAGAAGAAGTTGGTATTCGTCCGAATGTTTATTACAAAGTGAAAGTTCGTAATGAGAAAAATTCATTGTTGGAAAACATTCAGTTTGCAAGAGAAAAGAAACAACACCACGGTGAAGAAGCACACCACGGTTCAGATAAAGCTAGTCATTAATCAAGTATAAAAAGCAATTGTAATGCATAAGGAAGCAGCAATTAGAGAACCCCTCATTTTAGGTCACAAGACCTATCATGATATCACGGAAGACATTTGTCGTCCGATTGAGGATAAAGCACCAAAAATGTGGTACATCTTGTTCACGATCGCATTGATCATTGGATTGTACGGCGTTGGATGTATTATTTACTTACTCGGTACAGGTATCGGTGTTTGGGGATTAAACAAGACTATTGGATGGGCTTGGGATATTACAAACTTCGTTTGGTGGGTAGGTATCGGACACGCCGGAACCTTGATTTCAGCAGTATTGTTATTGTTCCGTCAAAGATGGAGAATGGCGATTAACCGTGCAGCTGAGGCGATGACAATTTTTGCGGTATTCATGGCGGGTATTTTCCCGATGATTCACATGGGACGTATTTGGTTGGCTTATTTCGTTTTTCCATTACCAAATCAATTTGGTTCTTTATGGGTAAACTTTAACTCACCATTGTTATGGGACGTATTCGCGATTTCAACTTATTTATCAGTAGGTTTCTCTTTCTGGTACGTTGGTTTGATTCCGGATTTCGCAACATTACGTGATAGAGCTAAAAAGCCTGTATCTAAAAAGATGTATTCAATCCTATCTTTTGGATGGTCTGGAAGAGCGAAGCACTGGAATCGTTTTGAATTAGTTTCATTGGTATTAGCTGGTTTGGCTACACCATTAGTATTCTCGGTTCACTCGATTGTATCTTTTGACTTTGCTACTTCAGTAATTCCAGGATGGCATACCACTATCTTCCCTCCATATTTCGTTGCGGGAGCGGTATTCTCAGGATTTGCGATGGTACAAACATTGATGTTAATCTTGCGTAAGGCAATGGGCTTGGAAGCATACTTACATACACGTCATGTTGAGTACATGAATATTGTAATCATGGTAACTGGTTCTATTGTTGGAACTGCCTATATTACTGAGTTATTCATTTCTTGGTATTCAGGTGTAGAATATGAAGGTTATGCATTCTTTAACCGTGCTACTGGACCTTATTGGTGGGCTTACTGGGCGATGATGACATGTAACGTTATCTCTCCACAGTTGATGTGGTTCAAGAAATTAAGAAGAAGTTTACTATTTACATTCATTATCTCTATCGTTGTAAATATCGGTATGTGGTTTGAGCGTTATGTAATTATTGTAACTTCATTACACCGTGACTATTTACCATCTGCTTGGTCGATGCATTACCCATCTCATATTGATATTGGTGTATATGTTGGAACTATGGGATTGTTCTTCGTATTCTTCTTATTGTTTGCTCGTTTCTTCCCAGTATTACCAATTGCTGAGTTGAAAACAATTTTGAAAATTTCAGGTGAATCATACAAGAATGCTCCTGATACACATCATGGACATGGAGACGTTGATCATTCAGAAGAAAAAAATAATCATTAATTAGGAGAAAGATGGCAGATAAAGTTATATACGCAATGTACGACGATGACCATGTATTATTAGATGGTGCAAAGAAATTAGTTGCAAAAGGTGTTAAAGTATCAGAAGTTTTTTCTCCGTTCCCAATTCACGGAATTGATCCAGTTATCGGAGTTAAAAATACACGATTAGGAATTATGGCATTTTTATATGGTTTGACAGGTTTAACTCTTGCTACCATTGGAATGCGTTTCTTTATGATTGTTGACTGGCCAATGAATATTGGTGGTAAACCAAGTTTTTCTTACTTAGAAAATATGCTTGCGTTTGTTCCTATTTCATTTGAGTTTACTGTATTATGTGCAGCACATGGAATGGTTTTGACTTATTTATTAAAGAATAAAACATTACCAGGAATGCCTGCACAAAATCCAGATCCTAGAACTACAGATGATCGTTTCGTAATGGAGATTCGTACAAATGAAAATTCTCAATTTTCTGCTGAAGAATTGGAAGCGATGTTAAAGAATACTGGAATTGTAGAATTAGATCAGAAAGAAATTAAATAATTGGTTGAGTCTTTTATAGAATCCGATTTTAAAAAATTCTAAGAAATGAAAATGAAATTTAAGGCAATAGCAAGTTTGGCAGTAACAGCAATCGTGATGAGTGCTTGTTCTTCCTCTCCTGATAGTTCAGGTTTAGAATACATGCCTGATATGTATCGTTCAGCAGCAATTGAACCATACGTGGATTACGGTCAAGTTAAAGAACGTATCGATCCAGAATTAGCTGGTAAGCTTTCTGCGATGGTTCCTGCCTTTGGTACTATTCCATATTTTGGAACTGATTCCAATGAAGTAATGGTTAGAATGCCCTACCATTTATTACCAAATGTGGCTTTTAAGCAAACGCATGATTTACGTGGATTTGACTTTTCTACAGAAGACACGTATTTAGCAGCTGCAGCTGATGTTGTAAATCCTTACATATTAAATGAAGCAAATGCGGAAGCAATTTTTGCAAGTGGTAAGAAGTTATTTAATTCAAACTGTGCGCAATGTCATGGTGAAAAAGGTGATGGAAAAGGACCTATGTCAACAAATGGTATTTTTTCAGGAGTACCTGATTATGCAGATAAAAAAGAGTTAAGTAACGGTCAAATGTTCTACTCTATTTATTATGGTAAAGGTGCGATGGGTGCTCATGCTTCAATTATCAATAAAAAGGAAATTTGGACATTGGTACACTACATTCGTAAGTTCCAAGATGCTGAATATGGTAAATTTGGAGCTGCGGTAGCTACATCTGATTCAACAGTTGTTAATTCAGCTCAGAAATAATTGAAAATAAGAATTTGAAAACAAAGTAAAATGGAGTTCAAAATTTCAAATAAAGCAAAACTAGTAACACTCAGCTTAATTGTTGTAGGTGTTTTGTTTACAGCGATTGGTGCTTTTTCTTTAGGAGATCATGCATTACAACGTGTATTAGCAAATGGATTAATCAATAGCTTATTCTTCTTCAGTATTGGATTAGGTGCTTTATTTTTCTTGGCATTGCAATACGCTACTGAAACAGCTTGGTATGTTTCTGTTAAAAGAATCATTGAAGGTGTAGCAAGTTTTTTACCAATTGGTATCTTGATGATCATTGTAGTTTTAGGTTTAATAACATTGACGGATGGTGCACACATTTATTTGTGGATGGATCCAAGTGTAACTGATCCTACAGATCCTCATTACGATGCAATCATTGATGGAAAGTCAGCTTTCTTGAATAAACCTTTCTTTTGGATTAGAACTCTGGTTTATTTAGGATGTTATTATATTTTCTATTTAGGATTTAGAAAGCGTTCTTTGGAAGAAGATAGAGTTGGTGGAACAGATATTCATTTTACTAACTACAAAAAAGGTGCGTTATTCTTAGTATTCTTTGCTGTATTTTCTTCAACTCAAACTTGGGACTGGATCATGTCAATTGATGCTCACTGGTATTCAACATTGTTTGGATGGTATGTGTTTGCAGGTATGTGGTGTTCTGCTATGGTTGTTATTATCCTATTAACATTGTATTTAAAACGTTTAGGTTATTTACCTAAAGTAAATGATTCTCACATTCATGATATTGGTAAATGGATTTTTGCTACTTCATTCTTGTGGTCTTATTTATGGTTCTCTCAATTCATGTTGATTTGGTATGCGAATATGCCTGAGGAGGTAACTTATTACATCGCTCGTATCGAAGATTACCAAGTATTATATTTTGGAATGTTTATGATTAACTTCATCTTCCCAATGTTAATATTGATGTCACGTGATGCAAAAAGACATGCTGGTATCTTGACTTTTGTGGGATTAGTTATTTTAGCTGGTCACTGGATGGATTTCTATTTAATGGTTGTTGTAGGTTCAATGGGACCAACTTCACATTTTGGAATTTTCGAGGTAGGTATGGCATTGGTAGTATTAGGAGTGTTTATTAGAATTATTTTGGTGAATTTATCTAAAGCGCCATTATCTCCAGTAAACCACCCTTACTTGGATGAAAGTATTCACCACGAAATTTAATTGAACAAAAAATATAACATAGATTTTCAGAACTAATGGGAAGTAAATTAATCTTTTTGATCGTTATCGTTTTAGGAGTTATTGCAATCGCGCAATTGGTTCGTTTGTACGAACTATCTTCTAAATTGAGAAAAAACGGAGAGCACGAAATCACAAACCGTGATAACCGTTTTAATGCCAAATTTATGCTAGTCTTTATGGTGATTTTCTTTACAGGAATGATCTATTTGATGGTTAATTATGGTTGGACTGGTAGAGGTGAAGCAGCAACTGAGCATGGTAAAAGACTTGATTGGTTAATGGGATTGAATATGGTTATCGTATTAGCTGTATTTTTCTCAACTAACTTTTTATTGTTTTTGTTTGCATTTAAATATGTTAAAAAGCCAGGTGTTAAAGCATTGTATTTCCCGCATAGTACTAAGTTAGAGTTGATCTGGACGATTGTTCCTTCAATGGCTTTGTTAGTGATTATCGTTTTGGGATTAATCGAATGGGATAATGCAACTTCAAAAGCTAAAGATGATGCTATTGTTGTTGAGTTATATTCTAAGCAATTTGACTGGACTGCTCGTTACTCAGGTGCTGATAACACATTAGGTAAATTTGATTATAAAGTTACATCAGATAAAAACCTTTTGGGAATTGTTAATAGCGAAACTTTAGAGTATGCGATTGACAAAATGAAGAATGATACTTTGTTAGGTATTGATGCTTTAGAAAAAACGTTAAATGATAAAACTAAAATTTTCAGTGTAGAGGAGCGTGAGAAAATGCTTACAACTCTTCATAGAAATGAACAAATTTATCGTTTGTTAGTGCAGTTGAACAATCGTCATGATAAATCGTTAGATGCACAATCTTGGGATGATATTATTGTAGCTGGTCCTGCTGAAAAATTGTATTTATGTAAAGGTCAAGAGTTCGAATTTAATTTCCGTTCAAAGGATGTTATTCACTCTGCTTTCTTCCCGAATTTCCGTGTTCAAATGAATACAGTTCCAGGTCAAACTACACGTTTTAAAATGACGCCAGATGTGACAACGGCTGAAATGAGAAAGAAGAAAAACGATCCTAAGTTCGACTTTTCTTTATTGTGTAATAAGATTTGTGGTGGTTCACACTATAAAATGTACATGTTAGTAGAAGTTCTTGAAAGAGATGAGTACAATGCTGTAATGAAAGCGTTAGAGTATGGCAGTGATAATGCAGCTCGTCCTGCTGACAAACAATTATCTGCTAAAGAATTGACATTGATTAAGAAAGTATTTGGTGAAGCACTTCCAGGTGCACACCGTTTTGAAACTTTGTTTAAAGGAGCTCCAGTTGTTGAAGCACCTGCAGGTAATGTAACTGTTACAGATTCTTTAGCAATTGCAGCAAATTAATAAAATTAGAATTTAAATTTAAATAGATAAACGATGTCTGTATTAGCACACGAAGCACACGGTCACCATGATTCTCACCACGATGAGCATGCTCACCACGAAGAACATTTCGTATCGAAGTACATTTTCAGTCAAGATCATAAAATGATTGCTAAGCAGTATTTAATTACTGCAGTGTTTATGGGATTTGTAGGTATGTTATTATCTATCTTGTTCCGTATTCAATTAGCGTGGCCAGGAGAAAGCTCTGATTTCTTATCATTTTTCTTAGGTGATAAATGGGCTCCAAATGGTGTCTTAAGTGAAGATATGTATCTAGGATTGGTTACTATTCACGGTACTATCATGGTATTTTTCTTGTTAACGGGTGGTTTGTCTGGAACGTTCTCCAACTTATTGATCCCTTTTCAACTTGGAGCACGTGATATGGCTTCTGGTTTTATGAACATGATTTCTTACTGGTTATTCTTTATCTCTAGTATTGTAATGTTCATCTCACTTTTTGTTGAGACAGGACCAGCTATGTCTGGTTGGACAGTTTATCCTCCGTTATCTGCACTTCCTCAAGCTGTGTCAGGTTCTGGAATGGGTATGGATTTATGGTTGATTTCAATGGCTATATTTATCGCATCTTCTTTGATGGGATCATTAAATTACATTGTTACAATCTTCAACTTAAGAACAAAAGGTATGTCAATGACAAGAATGCCATTAACTGTGTGGACATTCTTTATTACTGCAATTTTAGGATTATTGTCATTCCCTGTTTTGTTATCTGCAGCTTTATTGTTGATTATGGATAGAACTTTGGGAACATCTTTCTTCCTTTCTGATATCATCGTTGGTTCTGAAATGTTAACAAATCATGGCGGTTCTCCATTGTTATACCAACACTTATTTTGGTTCTTAGGTCACCCTGAGGTATATATCGTATTATTACCTTCTTTAGGATTGTCTTCTGAGATTATTTCTACTAACTCTAGAAAACCAATTTTTGGTTATAGAGCGATGATTACATCTTCATTAGCTATCGGTTTCTTATCATTTATCGTGTGGGCGCACCACATGTTCGTTACTGGTATGAGCCCATTCTTAGGATCGGTATTCGTATTTACAACTTTGTTAATTGCAATTCCTTCAGCTGTAAAAGTATTTAACTACTTAACTACATTGTGGAAAGGTACTATCGTGTATACTCCAGCTATGTTGTTCTCAATTGGATTGGTTTCAGCGTTTATTACTGGTGGTATTACAGGTATCATCCTAGCGGATTCAGCTTTGGATATTACAGTTCATGATACTTACTTCGTTGTTGCTCACTTCCACGTAGTAATGGGATTATCTGCAGTATTTGGAATGTTTGGTGGTGTTTACCATTGGTTCCCTAAAATGTTCGGAAGAATGATGAATACACGTTTAGGATACGCTCACTTCTGGGTTACGATTATTGGAGCTTACGGAGTATTTATTCCAATGCACTTCATCGGTATTTCTGGAGCGCCTCGTCGTTACTACGATTACTCAGTTTATGAAATTTTCGATAATGAAACATTCTTGAAATTCGAAAACTTGAATTTAATGATTACAATTTTTGCAATCATTGCAGCTTCAGGTCAATTGATTTTCTTATTCAACTTCTTCTACAGTATTTTTAGAGGACCTATTTCTCCTAAAAATCCATGGAATGCAACAACTTTAGAGTGGACTACTCCTGTTGAACACATTCACGGTAACTGGCCAGGAGAATTACCAACAGTTCACCGTTGGCCATATGATTTCTCTAAACCAGGATGGGATGTGGATTTTGTTCCGCAAGATGTTCCATTGAAAGATGGAGAAGAAGAACATTAGGATTTTCTTTATATTATAAAGCCTCTCATTTTGGGAGGCTTTTTTTATATCTTTACTTTATGAGTAATACTTTTCTAAAACCAAACCACCAGAATGAATTTCGTCAAGTGATGTCGAGTCCATTCAAATTCCGTATAGCCTTATTTAAAATGTTACCATTAGCTTCTATTGTTGGAATTAAGCTTAAGCAGTTGGACGAAGAAAAATGTACTTTGTCTGTTCCATACAAGTGGATGAATAAAAATCCTTTTGGTACAACTTATTGGGCTGTAATGGGTATGGTTTCTGAAATGGCTAGCGGCTTGCTATTACTTATGTATACACATAAAGTAAAGCCTTCCGTTTCGACTTTTGTTGTTGGTTGTGAAGCTAAATTTCATAAGAGAGCTACTGGTATTACCACTTTTACATGCGATCAAGGTCTAGAAATGGCTAAATTGGTGGAGGAAGCTTGTAATGATTATCATGCAAAGGAATTGAGATGCATTGCCAATGGTTACAATGAAGCTGGTGAATTAGTAGCTGAGTTTGTTTTTGTTTGGGGAATAAAAGCTAGAATGCTAAAAAAGTAATCTGTATTTGCTCCAAGCGGATTGTCAATTTTTTAATGGTTAATAGTTGTTAAGCTTTTGTATCTTTGACAAACAGATTTAATAGGGTGGAAGATTCATTTGATTATAGAGAAGAGGCTGAAAAGCATGAATTGGATTACGATAAGGTTCTTCGACCGCGTACGCTTTCTGATTTCACTGGTCAGCCAAAAGTTGTTGAGAATTTAGAGATATTTGTTCAGGCTGCTAAATTGCGTGGCGAACCCTTGGATCATGTCTTGTTGCATGGACCTCCCGGACTTGGAAAGACAACTTTATCTAATATCATTGCGAATGAGTTAGGTGTTGGTTTTAAGGTAACTTCTGGTCCTGTGCTTGATAAACCAGGCGATTTAGCTGGACTTCTTACAAATTTAGATGAAGGTGATGTGTTGTTTATTGACGAGATACACCGCTTAAGTCCTGTAGTTGAAGAATATCTTTATTCAGCTATGGAAGATTACAAAATTGATATCTTAATTGATTCTGGTGCAAATGCGCGAACAGTACAGATCTCTTTAAATCCTTTTACGCTTATTGGTGCTACAACACGATCAGGCCTTTTGACTGCGCCTTTACGTGCTCGTTTTGGAATTAATCTGCGTTTGGAATACTACGATGCCAAGACTTTAACCATGATTGTTGAACGTTCATCTGGCTTATTAAATATTGCATCAACTGAAGAGGCGGCTTATCAAATTGCAAGTCGAAGTAGAGGTACTCCTCGTATTGCGAATGCCTTACTACGTCGTGTGCGTGATTTTGCTCAAATTAAAGGTGATGGCACGATAGAAAATGAAATTACAAAATTCGCATTAGATGCTTTGAATGTTGATCAATGTGGATTGGATGAAATGGACAATAAGATTTTAGTTACGATCATCGATAAATTCAAAGGTGGGCCGGTTGGTTTAACAACAATTGCTACTGCTATTGGAGAAAATGCTGGTACTTTGGAGGAAGTTTATGAACCATTTTTAATTCAAGAGGGATTTTTGATGCGAACACCTAGAGGTCGACAAGTTACTGAGCGAGCTTACACGCATTTGGGTCGTGAAAAGGGTTGGTCGCAAGGCGGATTGTTCTAATTTTCTTCATGACTTTTAAATCCAATCATACCAAACTTATAAAAGACAAAGCTTATGAGCTTGGTTTTATGTATTGTGGTGTGTCAAAGGCTGGTTTTTTAGATGAAGAGTCACCTCGGCTGGAAAAGTGGCTTAAAGAGCAAAGAAACGGCAAAATGGACTATATGTCCAATCATTTCGATAAACGACTCGATCCTACATTGCTTGTTGATGATGCAAAAAGTGTTATTTCGCTTCTTTTAAACTACTATCCTGAGGAGAAGCAGCAAGTTGATTCCTTCAAGATTTCAAAGTATGCCTTCGGAAAAGATTACCATGATGTTATTAAAGATAAGTTAAAGGAATTGTTTGCGTTTATTCACACCGAAATTGGTGAAGTTGGCGGTCGAATGTTTGTTGATTCTGCTCCAGTTATGGATAAAGCGTGGGCGAAAAAAAGTGGCTTGGGTTGGATAGGAAAAAATTCAAACTTAATTCACCCTAAAGAAGGTTCTTTTTTCTTCATTGCTGAATTGATTTTAGATTTAGAGTTGGAGGAGGATGGACCAATAAAAGATTACTGCGGTCGTTGTACTAAGTGCATCGATGCATGCCCAACTGATGCAATAGTTGAACCATACGTTGTAGATGGCTCGAAATGTATTTCATACCTAACTATTGAATTAAAGGATTCCTTGTTGCCTACTGAATTTCAAGGTAAGATGGATGATTGGATGTTTGGTTGCGATGTCTGCCAAGATGTTTGTCCTTGGAATCGCTTTGCCAAAGCACACAATGAACCTGCTTTTTTTCCACATGAGCAATTATTAGCTTTAAACAAGTCTGATTGGCGTGATTTATCCCAAGAGGTTTTTTCAGAATTATTTAAAGGAAGTGCTGTTAAACGAACTAAATTTTCTGGGCTTAAAAGAAATATTGATTTTTTGAATCGTTAAATTTTACTCATTTTCTTTAAATCTTGCTTGTTTTTATTAATATTCTTTTATATTTACCTTAATCACAAATGCCAGTTGAATATGGAAATATTGATAACAGAAGGTGTTGAAATTAGAGTAAATACCATTTTTAGAGCAGATTTATCTTCAATCGAAAATGATTCGTTTTTTTTCAATTACGAAATTTTCATTGAAAACCATAATCCATTTCCGATTCAATTGTTGCATCGCAATTGGTACATTTTTGATTCCATGAATGATGCAAATATTGTAAGTGGTGAAGGAGTTATTGGTGAACTACCAATCTTAAAACCCTATGATACTTATACGTATATGAGCGGTTGTGAACTGTTTAGTGAACTTGGTTTCATGAAAGGTTATTATACATTTAAAAATTTAAGTACGGGAGTTAACTTCCATGCATTGATACCTAAATTTCAATTAGCGTATCCACCAAGATTAAATTAAAAAATCCCGCTGAAAGGCGGGATTTTTGTTTTGTATTGTGTGACAATTAAATTGTCATGATATCTTTTTCTTTCAATTCTAGCACTTCGTCTACTTTCTTTACGTAAGCATCTGTGATCGTTTGAATTTGATTTTCTGCATCTTTGGCGAAGTCTTCTGAAAGTCCATCGTTTTTAAGATCTTTTACAAAGTCCATTGCATCTTTACGGTTATTGCGAATTCCAACTTTGGCATGTTCACCTTCAGATTTAGCTTTTTTCACCAAATCACGTCTTCTTTCTTCAGTTAACGCTGGTACATTAATCAAAATTGTTTCACCGTTATTTTGCGGATTCAATCCTAAATTTGAATTGATAATCCCTTTTGCGATTTCATTCAACATTGATTTTTCCCATGGTTGAACAGTAATTGTTCTCGCATCAGCTGTTCCAACGTTTGCAACTTGTTGAAGTGGCGTTGGTGAACCGTAATAATCTACCAATACTCCATTTAACATCGATGGAGTTGCTTTTCCAGCACGAACTTTTAGTAATTCATTTTCCAAGTGCGTAATAGACTTGTTATTTGAATTTCTTAAATCGCTGTAAATTTCGTTTAATTCTTCCGTCATTTTATTTGAATTGCGTTACAAATATATGTTTTAAATTGTAAAAATTAGTGTTGAATGTTAGTTGTGAACGATTGTTCCTACTTTTTCCCCATCTATTAATTTTTTCAAATTGCCTACAGTATCCATATCGAAAACAATGATTGGTAAATCGTTTTCCATGCACAATGTAAATGCGGTCATATCCATTACTTTTAATCCCTTTGCATAAGCATCATCAAACGTGATAGAATCGTATTTTGTTGCAGTTGGATCTTTCTCTGGATCTGCTGTATAAATTCCATCAACGCGAGTTCCTTTTAAAATTACATCCGCTTCAATTTCGATTGCTCTTAAAGATGCTGCTGAATCTGTTGTGAAATAAGGATTTCCTGTTCCAGCTCCAAAAATTACAACTCTTCCTCTTTCTAAGTGACGAACAGCTCTTCTTCGGATATAAGGTTCTGCGATTTCTTTCATTTCAATTGCAGATTGCAAACGTGTTTCCAATCCTTTTGCTTCAAGTGCAGCTTGCAATGCCATGGAGTTGATCATTGTTGCCAACATTCCCATGTAATCTCCATGTGTTCTATCCATTCCACCTTGTTCAGCTTGTACGCCTCTAAAGATGTTTCCACCACCAATTACAATCGCTACTTCGATTCCTTGATCACAGATTTCTTTGATTTCAGTTGCATATTCACTTAAACGATTGTTGTCAATTCCAAACTGTTTGTTTCCCATTAGGGATTCACCGCTTAATTTTAGGAGGATTCTTTTGTACTTCATACACTTTTTTGATATGTGCAAAGATACCATTTTAATTTTTTAATTGAAACGATATCGCTGTTATGCATAAAAAAAGACCAACTGTCGAAACAATTGGTCTTTCCTTTTTTTTATTTTTTATTAACTAAGTGACGTACGTTTGAAGTCTGTAACTGTCAAACCTTTCGCTGTTGAATCTAAAAATTGTTCAACAGTTAATTTATTGTCACGAATGAATTCTTGGCTCAACAAAGTGTTTTCTTTGAAGAACTTCGCTAAACGTCCTTGAGCGATTTTATCAGCCATTTCAGCTGGTTTACCTTCTTGGATTGCTAATTCTTTACCAACTTCGATTTCGCGTTCGATTGTACGTGCATCAACTCCGTCTTTGTTCAAAGCGATTGGGTTCATAGCAGCAACTTGCATTGCAACTTGACGACCAGCTTCAATAGCTTCTTCAGAGTTATTGTTGATTGCAACTAAAGTTGCTAATTGGTTTCCTGGGTGATTGTAACCAATAACTGCATCAGATTTAACTAATGAGTAACCATTGATTTCCAATTTCTCACCGATTACACCAATTTGTTCAGTAATCTTCTCTGCAACTGTTAATCTATCATCATATTTCAATGCTAATAATTCTTCAGAAGATGTTGCTTTGTTATCCATTGCAACTTTCATCAAAGACTCAACCAACGTTTTGTAACCTTCATTTTTAGCTACGAAGTCAGTTTCACAACTTAATGCGAAAACGATTCCAGTTGTATTGTCAGCAGAAACTTGAGCTAAAACAAAACCTTCTTTCGTTTCGTTATCACCTCTCTTCGCTGCAACTTTTTGTCCTTTTTTACGTAAAATGTCGATTGCTGTTTCGAAATCTCCATTTGCTTCTACCAACGCATTTTTGCAGTCCATCATTCCTGCTCCAGTTTGTTGACGCAATTTGTTTACATCAGCTGCTGTAATTGCCATTTTATCTAGTTTTATCTGATTATTAATCTTCTTTTGACTCTTCAGTTGCAACTTCAGCTTTTTTCGCTTCAGTTTTCCCTTCTTCGTCAGCTCCTTTGTCTTTCAACGTTTTTCTGTCTTCTAAACCATCTTTGATAGCACCTGTGATGGCGTCTAAGATGATAGAGATAGATTTAGTCGCGTCGTCGTTTGCAGGGATTGGGAAATCAACCGTTTTAGGGTTTGAGTTCGTATCAACCATTGCGAAAATTGGAATACCCAATTTTTTAGCTTCTGCGATAGCGATGTGCTCTTTCAAGATATCAACTACGAAAATAGCAGCTGGTTGACGAGTCATATCAGCGATAGAACCAAAGTTCTTTTGCAATTTGTCACGTTGACGATCTTTAAACAAACGCTCTCTTTTGTTCAATGTAGTCCATGTTCCATCAACTTTCATCTTATCGATGTTAGCCATTTTACGGATAGACTTACGTGTTGTTTGGAAGTTAGTTAACATACCACCAGTCCATCTTTCTGTTACGAAAGGCATGTTGATAGCAGCTACTTTATCCGCAATGATTTCTTTCGCTTGTTTTTTTGTAGCTACGAAAAGAATCTTTTTACCCGACTTAGCGATTTGCTTTACTGCAGCAGTTGCAATCTCCAATTGAGCAATTGTCTTATTAAGGTCGATGATGTGAATACCTTTTTTCTCTTCGAAGATATACGGAGCCATCGCCGGATTCCATTTTCTTTTCAAGTGTCCAAAATGTACACCTGCTTCTAACAAACTTTCAAAATTTACTTTTGACATTTTTTTAATTTTTTAGTGTTTACTTTCCTTTAGTAGTTCAACCAAAAAGGGTTCGATTTACTTGAAATGTACTTTCTGGTTTGGATACTAAACAACTTATTTTCTTTAACAGCTCCATAAAGAAGCCATATCCAATATTAACGTTTCGAGAATTGGAATTTCTTACGAGCTTTCGGTTGTCCCGGTTTTTTACGCTCTACCATACGTGGGTCACGTGTAGTCAATCCTTCTTCTTTCAACAATGGCTTATTGTCTGCGCTAACTTCGATCAAAGCACGAGTAATTCCTAAACGAACTGCTTCAGCTTGACCGTTGATACCACCACCATTTACGTTAACAACTACATCGTATTGACCTGTTGTTTCAGTAATTTTAAATGGTTGTTCAACTTTGTATTGAAGTACATCTACAGGGAAAAATTCCTTGTAATCCTTCTTGTTGACAGTTACGTTACCTTTTCCTGGTGTCATATAAACACGAGCAACGGCTGTTTTTCTTCTTCCTAATGTGTTAATTACTTCCATGCGATTATTTGAATGTATCAAGGTTTAATACTTCTGGTTTTTGAGCTTCTTGTTTGTGCTCAGTACCAACATATACTTTCAAGTTTTTGTATAAAGCACTTCCCAAAGTATTTTTTGGTAACATCCCTTTTACTGCTTTCTCGATCAAACGAATTGGGTTTTTCGCCAATTGCTCTTGAGCTGTCAAGATGCGTTGTCCACCTGGGTAACCAGTGTAACGGATGTACTTCTTGTCAACTAATTTTGTTCCTGAGAAAGAAACTTTTTCTGCATTGATAACGATAACGTTATCACCGCAATCTGCATGAGGTGTGAAATTCGCTTTGTGTTTCCCACGAATAACTTTCGCCACCTTACTTGCTAAACGACCTACTGTTTGGCCTTCAGCATCCACTACGTACCACTTTTTATCAGCGGTAGCTTTGTTAGCGGAAATAGTTTTGTAACTTAATGTATCCACAATTTTATTTTTAAATAATAAGACAATTTACCCCTCCCAAGATAGAAAGGGGGTGCAAAGATAGTAAATTGAATTTTATTAACAAACATAATGTCAATAAAATCTTCTATAAAGCCTTTTTTAGATTTTACTTAATAAATAACAATCAATTACATAGTTGCGTTATCACGAAAATATCTAAATTTTACTTTACTTTTCTAATAAAAATAGTGTAGTTTTAAACTTCATTAATACATCTACTTATGGCCACTTTAAGTCCAATTCAAGGTTCTTTGGGAGCTATTAGAGCTCGACATTTATTGCGTCGCGCTACTATGGGGCCCACAGTTAGCAGTGTGTCAGAATTCCAAAATCTTACTGTTGATGATGCGTTGGCATTACTGTTGAATGAAGAGGTACTTCCTGCTTTTCCAATCGATCCAGCGACAGGAACTGATTATGTTTTTCCAAATGTTAAGCACGAAGATACATTCTTAGATACTATTTCATCTTATACAATTGCATGGTGGTTGGATATTTTGACAAGTTCTTCTACTAGTCTGCATGCGCGAATGATGTGGTTTTATTACACGCATTTCCCGATGATCCTATCAAGGATTGAAGGAAATCCAAATCATGCGATAAATTATATCCGCTTATTACACTTTTATGCTTTAGGCAATTATAAAGCACTAACAAAAGCTTTGGTAATCGATAATGGTATGTTGCTGCATTTGGATGGTAATCTTAATGTAAAAGGTGTGCCGCAAGAAAATTTTGCTAGAGAATTCTTAGAACTCTTTACTGTTGGTAAGGGAGAAGATGTAGGAATTGGAAATTACACAACCTTTACAGAACAAGATGTGCAAAGTGCAACAAAGGTTTTTACAGGTTGGGGAACGGATACTACTTTTCAAACTATTGATCCAGTTACAAATATCCCAACGGGAAAGGTAAAAGGTAATGGTGGTAATTCATCGCAACATGATGTTACGCCAAAACAGTTTTCAAATGCGTTTAATAATTCGCAAATTACAACTACAAATGTTTCTGGTACGAATACAACAGTTACTTCTGTTTATCAAGAGCTAGATGAGTTTATCGATATGATATTTAACTCCGAGCACACAGCTAAAAATATTTGTCGTAGGTTATACCGTCAGTTTGTGTATTTTGATATTACTCCAGAGATTGAAACAGATATCATCGAGCCACTTGCGGCAACTCTAATTGCAAGTGATTATGAAATTGTGAGTGTACTTGAGGTGCTATTAAAAAGTGAACATTTTTATGACCAAGACAATTCCATTTCATCCGATAATAATATTGGGGCCATTATAAAATCTCCGCTCGATCTTGTTGTTGGTACATTGAGATTATTTGAGGTTCCAATTGCTGATAGAACAATTGCGCTAGGTTTATACAATGATACCTACCGCCGAGTTTTTAATCTGCTTAGCTTGCAAGGATTGGAGTTTTTTGAACCTTACGATGTTGCGGGACATGATGCATATTTTCAATACCCACTTTTTCATCGCTTCTGGATCTCTTCTAATTATTTGGCAAACCGATACAAATTTATTCATGATTTAATTGGTGGTTATCGCAATCAAGAAGATGTTGTGTTGATGCAAATGGATTTTATGGCTTTTGTGCTTGAAAACTGTTCGGATCCGAGTAACGCAAATCTTTTGGTTGAAGAATTGGTTCAAATAATTCTTCCGATTGAGTTAACAACAGATCGCTTCAATTATTTTAGAGATAACGTTCTGCTCGATGGTCTTTCTGCAATTAATTGGTCGATGGAGTGGAATAATTATCTTAATACCAATGACGATACAACTGTCAAAGCGCAGTTAGAAAGATTAGCAATTGGTCTTATGGAATCTCCTGAATATCAACTTTATTAATTCCTACAGATGAAAAGAAAAGATTTTTTACGCGTTAGTTCGCTAGCTGGTTCCGGTCTCTTGATGTCACTGAATGGAATTAATTTGCACGCAATGACGGAGAATAAGTTTTTGCAAAATATCGCTAAATCCAGTACCAATGATAGAGTAGTGGTTTTGGTTCAATTGCATGGAGGAAATGATGGTTTAAACATGGTAATTCCAATTGATCAATACAGCCTTTACTATAATTTACGACCAAATATTGCCATTGCCCAATCTGGAAATCGGAAATACATCACATTGGATACGTCGTTGCCAGCTTCCAAGCAAGTTGGACTGCATCCAGATATGGCGGCAGCGAAAGCAATGTATGATAATGGCCAAATGGCGATTGTGCAAAATGTTTCCTACGAAAATATGAACGGCTCGCATTTTAGAAGTCGCGATGTTTGGTATATGGGTGGAGATTACGATGATTACCATAGTTCTGGTTGGATGGGACGTTACTTGGAACATTATTACCCTGGTTATCCGGATGGATATCCTAGTGCACAAAACCCAGATCCTTTGGCGATGGAAATCGGAACGGGTGTGTCATTAGCTTTTCATAGAAATGAAGGAATTCCGATGGGATTGTCAGTTGAAAATCCGAATGCGTTTTACAATTTAATTAATAGCGTAGGTGGTGAGCCACCAATAAGTATTCCTGACACACATGCGGGTGATGAAATTGAATACATCATGCAAATTGAACGTCAATCGAATAATTATGCTGGTCGCTTGCGAGATGTCTACAATGCAGGATCAAATTCTGCAACGGTTTATCCTTCCATGTATCCATTTGTTGCCCCAAGCAGCGCTGCAAATAATCACTTAGCACCACAATTGAAGATTGTATCTAGGTTGTTGAGCGGAGGAAGTGGAACTAAGATTTTCTTGTGTCGAATCGGTGGTTTTGATACGCATGCCAATCAGGTGATTGGAAATAATACGTCAATGGGTGGACATGCAGCATTGCTGTATCACATTTCTACTGCGATAAAGGCATTTTATGAGGATCTAACGAATTTGGGAATTGCTGATCGCGTTTTGACGATGACTTTTTCTGAATTTGGCCGTCGACCAGCTTCGAATGCTAGTTTTGGAACAGATCACGGTAATGCCGCTCCGATGTTAATTTTTGGCACTTGTTTAAATCCTGGAGTATATGGCGAAAATCCGCGATTGGACAGTTTAGTTGGTGGAAATATTCCATTGCAACACGATTATAGACAAGTTTACTCTTCCATCGTGAAAGATTGGTTTGGAGCTTCCGACCAGGCGATTTCGCATGTGATGTTTGATGATTTCATTGAAAACCGCGTTGATTACATCAATTGTAAGGCAACAGCACCATTAAGTACCAGTTCGCTTTTCAAAGAAAATTTATGGATGACGTGTTTTCCGAATCCTACTTCAGCAAGTACAACTGTAAAATGGTATCTCAAAGATGCTGGAAATGTAATTGTAGAAGTAAAAGATGTCATGGGGAAATCTATTGGAACGCTTCAAAAAGGAAATTTAGCTGCAGGCGAATATTCTACCGTTATAGATTTTTCAAAGCACCAAAGTGGATTGTATATGGTGACATTAACCGTTAATGGATCAGCAATTTTAACCGAAAAAATTATTGTCAATAAATGAATCGAAAATATAAATTAAGTCAGGTTTTAATTGTGCTAATTTTCATGTTTCATGGAATATTATTAGCCCAAAATAATTTTCAAGTAGATCGAAAGAACAAGTTGTTTTTTGGAGTTTATGGTGGAACAAATGTTACGAACGTAAGCGTGAAAGATTCGTATCACGTGTTGACACCAACATCTGAACTCGATTTAAATGGATCGAAGACCTATGGAAAAATGTTTGAAAGCTGGTCGTCCCAATTTGGATTCAAGCTAATGTATGGTTTTTCGAAGCATATTTCAGTCGTGGTAGAACCTGGTATTTATACAAAAAAGTTTCATTACCTCACCAATTATGCTTGGTCCGATACGATTGACATGATGGATTTTTCAAAAGAAATTCGATTCAATAACAACATCACTTATTTCACCTTGCCGCTTTACTTGAGATGGGATATGCTGAAAAAGCAATTTTCACCTTACATTCAGGCGGGTGGATTCTTTGATTTTCGTTACAAATCTCAAAAAGCTGCCTACGTTGATGGAATGATCGATGGGGCGGTTGATGTGAACAATCCTGATTTACTTACAGCAGAAGTTTCGTGGAATGATTACGTTAAAAAACACCAATATGGAATTGCTGGAGGATTAGGTTTTTCTTATTTCTCGAAGTATGTTGTCATAAGTTTGGAGGTAAATTACAAAATGGCATTAAATCCATTGTTTGATGATCGAAATCGATACTCGGATCTTTCAGGTTTTACGACACAATTTTTAGATGTGGATGATCGTATAAAATTGGGAAGCTTGAATGCGCAATTGTCGCTCATGATTCCAATCAGTTCAATGGTATATTTAAAAATTTTACGACGTACAAAATATTAAAAGCATGAAAAAGTTGTTCAAAAACACGCACTTCTTGTTGATCGTTGCATTCATGTCCTCTATTCTTTTTTCTTGTAAAAAAGATGATTTTAAGGAAGAAGAAACCTACATTAAAGTTTATGGTGAACTGGATGGAAATAAAAAATTTGTTCCACTTGCGATTCAACAAACTGCTGATGGAGGTAGTTTGATGTTAAGTGCGGTGAATGGGTGGAATATTTTCCTAATGAAAACGGATGCGCTTGGAGAAGTTGTTTGGAAAACGGATGTGGATGCGCCGTACGTTAGTGCAACTCCCAATTTGATTGCTGCAAATGGATCGTATTATTTCGTTTGCATGGACCAAGTTGGTTTATTTTCATATCTCATGAAGGTTGATGAATCTACTGGTGCTACGGATGTTGTCAAAACAGCAAATTCAATCATTTATCCAACCTATGCATATTATGATGGAGTCAATTTATTCATTCAGAATTACAATAGAGTTTCCAATGAAACAGGCATCCATAAAATAAGTAGTGATTTTCAGTCAATCGAGCAAAGTAATTACATCGACGTAATGACGAGCGTTTTAAACGAAATGGTGAACCATACGACATTTAGCGGTCGACGGTTTCCATTTTTTATTCAATCCAATCCAGAGCGTACCAATTTAGTGATGAGCTGTTTCTATAATTACAGTTTTTCACTTGTGATGATGGATCAAAATCTTGATATGACAGGTGTTTACAATGGCGCGGCTTATCAAGGAGGAGTCAATGCGGCTCTTTCGTTAGGAGGGAATGCGTTTGCGATAGCGAAATTCAGTAATGAAAATCAGTATTTCACTGCAAATACAACTTTGGATTTTAATACAATTGGTATTACAGCAAACATTCCAGCGAATGGTTATTCGGAATTGGATAATTCAAAGCCTGTTGTGGTGAAAGATTTGCCGGTAGATGGAAACTCAACTGTTTGTATGATTGCTACAACACGAACCAATCAGCTTTTAATGCAAGTTTTTGATAAAGCTTCAGGAAGTTTACTTGGAACAAAGTATTTAGGAAAAAATACGCCTTTAAGCATTGGTGATTTTACAGCAACTGCTGACGGAGGTGCGTTGTTATTGGTTCAAATGAGGGTGATGGGTGGCCCAACGCGTTTGGCTACAATCAAATTATCCAAAAAGCAATTAGACGATGTAATCGGGAAGGAGTAAAGCGATTTAAAAATATGCGATGTATCCAAAGTGGATTTTTCCATTTTTAAACTGTATAGGATTGTCGAGTTGTTTTCCAATTGCGTATGAGATGGAAAATACGCCAATTCCTGTTCCGAAAGAAAATCCCACACCAAAACCAAAGGGTTGATCTCGGTAATAACTTTGGGAATTGTTTTCGTAGAAACTTTGATCGAAGAAGGCAAATGCATACGAATTCTTATCGGCTAGAAAACGGTATTCTGCTGTAAAAGTTGTTTGTGAAGTAGCGTATAATTCTTCTTCATTAAATCCTCTTTGCGTAGTCAAACCACCGTAACGATGTGCTTCATTTGCAAAAATCATAGGTGCTTGGTAAACATGCGTTTGATTTTTCAGTACTAGTACGTGTCGCTTCGCCAATGGAATAAATCCACTAATTTTTAGTTCACCACGGTATACAGTCGACTTTTCTTTGGTAGTACTATCTAATAATTGTGAAGACCTAGTTCCAATTGAAAACTTAGCGTCCATAACAATACCAACTCGCGGATTTGGAATGTAATCTACTTTGTTCAATACAAATCCGATTCCATAGGAGTTAGTTTTTACAGTTCCAAGGTTTTGAAACGTTGAATTTCCTGCTCCTGATAACAGATTGGAGGAATTATTTTGATAAAACACTTTGATGTAACTTCCACCATTGAGGTAATAATTGACTCCCGCAGATCCTTTGATTTCCAAAAATGTGGAATCTCGTTTGTACAAGTCAAATGCTCCATCAATTCCAAAATTGGTGTTAAACAAATACGGATATGTTAGTTGCGCTTTCAACGCTTGTGTTTGTGGTTGAATACTTCGCCAATCAATGTACAATAGTTCCCCGCGTTTTAATATGTTTTGAAGCTTTAAGCTGAGTTCACCTGTTATAGAAAGTTTATTTGTAATTGGGTTGGGTTGTAATCCCATGATTCCATTGACCGAGCTCATTGGTTTGGATTTTAGGTAGGTGTACAATTCAACTCCATCTTTGGTAAAAAGTATTTCCGCAGGTTTTAGTTCTTCGAAGTAATTAATTTGCTTAATTTTTTGAGTAACTCTGTAAAATTGCGCTTCACTATAAATGTCTTTCACTCGGATTCCAATCAAACTTCCTACAAATTTTTTAGAAATACTTGAATCCCCTTTAACGTGGATTTTCGACCATTTCAATTGCGCACCTTTGTCCACAAAAACAGTTCCATCAATTGAATTTTCTGTAAATGTTACTGAATCTACGTAGACATTAACAAAGGGATAGCCATTGTCTAAGTATGCTTTTTGTATCGTTTGAAGAGTTGCGTTAAATTCGCTTGGAGTGAGCGGTGTTTGGAGCAACATTTTTTCTGAGATATTTCCCTTCTTTTTGATAAAACGCTGTTCTTCATCTGAAACCTTTAAGGTCGCATTTTGAAATTTTTGTCCAACATAAAAGTGTACATCATAAACATAATTATTCACTTTTTTAATGCTGTCGATAGAAGCTAATAGGTATCCTTTTTTTACTGAAAATGAGCGTAATTCAGTCAGGTAATTTTTTAGCGCAATCGAATCCTTAAAAGTGGTAGTTGGATGTTTCTTTATAACTTTATAATCATTGTTAATAAAATTCACAGAATACTTTTTCTGACCCATCGAAATGAATGTTGCGGTAATAGTGAGTAAGAAAAAGATGAACTTCATATTTTTTTAATCTGGCGAAAAATAATAGATTTCTATTTATAAATAATGTATTGTGTAAAAGATTATTGCGTTTAATAAGTGATTTTTTTTATTTTTGTAATTGTTTCAATCAAGACCTTAAAAAATTTAAAACAACAACAGATGAGAAAATTTTTAGCTTTAATGCTTGTTGCTATCGGAGTAATGGCGTTTAGTTCTTCATGTGGTTCTTCACGCGGTGGGCATTGCGATGCTTACGGAAGTTTGGAAGTTACTCCAGCAGATGATTTAGCTGCGGTTAAATAATTTACAAAGACATTGTAAAAGGCTATCCATCGGATAGCCTTTTTTTGTTTACAGCTTTTTATATGTCTGACTCGCAGGGAAAAGTCCTTTCAAGCTAATTTTTTGCCATTCTTTCAATGTTGGTTTCAATAAAATATAACTTAATTGACTTCCCGGCAAATCTACAGACGGTTGCTCTTTTATTTTGCTAAAAATCTTTCCTTCGTTATCGTAGTCAAAGTCAGCGATGAATAATTCACCTTGCTTAAACTCTATGCGTGTTGGTGTATATCCATTCGTTGATTTATAATTCAAAATGTAAGTTGATTTTCCCAATTCATGTAATATGTTTTCTGATGATTCCCCAATTACTTGAATACTATTTCTTACGCCAAAGTAATAATTTCCATCTTGGTAAACATAAGGGATTGAATCCTCCGTTACACCAAATACATGCTCGTTTCTTATGAAATAAGTGGATGATTCTCTCAATGTCTCTTTTGAAAGAGCTTGAATGTTAATGGTATTTACGAATACGCCATTCTCATTAAATTCATAGTTTAAGCGCGCTCCACCTTTACTTTCATAAGTTCCAAAAAATAATGGATTAACTGTATTAGATTTAACGCCTTCAATTGGTAAAGGAGCGGCAAATTCAAATGATTTTTGTGCTATTAATTGGTTAGATGAAGCAAAAAATGCAAGGAAAAAGAGAAATTTTATTGAATTGATAAGGATTTTTTTCATAACTTAAAATTAAAGAACTTTTACTAGAGACGAACCATAACCTGAAAATAATTGCATTCTTTTGCATTAATTTCATAACAATACAAACACCTCATGGAAAAACGCTGGATTATCAAGCAATCAATAGACAGTACACTCGTGGAAACATTTCGTTCAGAAATTAAGGTAAATTCAATGGTGTCTGAATTACTCCTGCAAAGAGGAATAAATACCTATGAGCAAGCAGAGCGATTTTTTCGACCGAAGCTAGAGGATTTGCACGATCCTTTTCTGATGAAAAATATGCCTGCTGCAGTTGATCGATTGGATCAAGCACTTAAGAATGGTGAACTAATTATGCTCTATGGAGATTACGATGTTGACGGTACTAGCGCTGTAGCTTTAATGTATTCGTATCTTTCAAAGCGACATGATCGAGTTGAATTTTATATTCCTGATCGCTATGCTGAGGGATATGGATTGAGTAAAACAGGAATTGACTACGCGCTTGCTCAAAAGGTTGATTTAATGATTTTGTTGGATTGTGGAATTAAATCAGTTGATTTGGTCGACTATGGTAAGTCAAATGGTTTAGATTTCATTATCTGTGATCACCACGAACCAGGAGATGTTGTGCCCAATACAATTGTGCTTGACGCGAAGCAACAAGATTGTAATTATCCTTACAAAGAGTTATGTGGATGTGGCGTTGGATTTAAATTATTGCAAGGCCTCATTCAGAAAAATGATTGGATCTTAGCTGATTTGTATGAATTATTGGATTTCGTTGCTGTGGCTATTGGAGCAGATATAGTTCCTGTAACTGGTGAAAATCGAATATTGGCTCAACATGGCGTTCGACTAATGAATGAAAACACGAGGCCTTCATTTAAACGCTTATTACAACTGGCTAAACGAAGTTTTCCGGTTACCTTAACAGATGTTGTGTTTACGATTGCACCGCGTATCAATTCCGCTGGAAGGTTATATTCTGGTCGACATGCCGTTGAATTAATGATTTCCAATGATAGTTCGATGATTGAAGAGTTAGCGATTGCCATTGATGAATACAATACTGAACGCCGTGAATTAGATGCTGATACCACTCAAGAAGCATTAGCTCAGATGCGCGATGACCAATGGTATGCAACAGCTAAATCAACTGTTGTCTTTAATCCTGATTGGCACAAAGGTGTAGTTGGAATTGTTGCTTCAAGGTTGATAGAAAATCACTTTAAACCAACTATTGTTTTAACTGAAAATGATGGGAAGTTAACAGGATCTGCACGAACGATCAATCAGTTTGATATTTATGCTGCTATTACAAAGTGTGAGGATTTACTTGAGCAATATGGTGGACATACATTTGCAGCTGGTTTGACGATGAAAAAAGACAACTTGGAGGCATTCAAAGTTAGGTTTGAGGAAGTTGTTAAATCGAGCTTATCTGTAGAAGATCAACAGGAAAGAGAATTGGTTGACTTGGAATTGGATTTCTCTACCATTTTTGAAAGCCATGAAAATCGCTTGCAAGTGCCCAAGTTGAAACGTATTTTAAGTCAGATGGAGCCACATGGACCTGGCAATATGAAGCCTTTATTTTATTCAAAAAATGTCTTTACAACTTCTTGTCGCGTATTAAAAAACGCCCATTTGAAATTGCAAGTTACTCAGCCTTCAACTGATATTATTTTAGAAGCGATTGGTTTTAACTTGGCAGGTAAAGTGGATGAGGTGGCCGATGGAGTGCCATTTGAAATGCTGTATACCTTAGAAACAAATACGTGGAACGATCGTACTACTTTACAGTTGAACATTAAAGATCTTCGTGCAATGGTATAAAAAAACCCTGGCTTTAAAAGTCAGGGTTCATCGTTTTATTTAGAATGGAAGATTACTCTTCATCGTCATCATCGTCATCGTCGTCTGCTTCATCAGCATCATCTTTGTCATCTTCTTCTTCCTCTTCGTCAGCATCTTCACCAACGTTGATTTCTCCACCAATTGTATCATCAACGAAGTCATCGTCTTCGTCTTCTAATGCTGCGTGATAAGAAGCTTTATTGATTTTAACTAAATAAATGATTTCTTCAGTTTCCCAAATCAATGCATCTAAGACTTCTCCCTTTGGAGTTTTGATAGTAGTTAAATTACCAAAAAAACCTTCTGGAAAGTCATTTTCCAATTTCTTCTTCTGCTCAATAGTTAGGTTCTCATAACTAATAATCGATCTTCTCTTTGTCATCTCACAATTAAATTTCTAATTTAACGATTCGTTGAATTGGAATGAATACATTCTGTTTCAATAATATATAATGTTCTGTAGTTCCCCAGATTGTTGTGTACACAACCTTTTTACCTTCAGAATCTTCAAAATAAATTTTTACTTTATGATGTTCGACATTCCCTAATGTATTCGCACGTTCTAGCTGACTTTTTAAAATCTTTCTGTCATCTTCGCTTATTAATACGTCTTCTTTAGGAAAGTGAAAATTCACTACTTCCTCTTTTTCCACTAATGTAAATTCCGAACTCATGAAGTTAATTTTAGAGCAAAAATAAAGGAATTGATTAATTCCAAACAATATTTATGAATTTAATAAAAAAAAAATATCATTTCCATCATTAATGTTCTGTTTGTAAGCCATTTTCTCTAGAATAAATCTAGCTTAAAATTTTCTTAATCAAATTTAATTTTCCTGCTGTTCTGGGTGAATATTTTAAATTTAATTCCATCCATGTCGGCTTGTCCATAATGCTTTTGAAATGTGAAAACGCCTTAAATCCAGCTTCACCATGATAAGATCCCATTCCACTTGCTCCAACACCACCAAATGGTAAATTACTTGTCGTAATGTGCATAATTGCTTCATTAACACCTCCGCCTCCAAAGGAAATTTCTTTCAGAATGCGATTTTTTATAGCTGAATTTGAAGTGAAAACATAACAAGATAATGGTTTCTCACCTTGTTTGACATAGTTTATGGCTTGTGAAATATCTTCGTATTCGATTATTGGTAACAGCGGGCCGAAAATTTCCTCTTGCATGATAGCGTCATCGAAGGAAACATTATCAATAATTGTTGGTTCAATTAAACGTTTTGTAACATCGTATTTACCACCAAAAATTACTTTTGAAGGGTCGATCATTTGCACCAAACGGTTTACATTTTGCTCGTTCACAATTTGTACATAGTTGCCATTTTCTAAAGAAAAAGCTGAACGTTGGATCTCTACGATCACAGCTGCTATAAATTCTTTCTTAATTGATCTGTGAACAAAAAAGTAATCTGGCGCGATACACGTTTGACCTGCATTTAAAAATTTTGCCCAAACCAATCGCTTAGCTGTCATTTTAATGTGACATGATTCTGTTACAAATGCTGGACTTTTTCCTCCAAGTTCAAGTGTTACTGGTGTAAGATGTTTCGCTGCTGCTTGATAAACGATTTTTCCTACTTTACTACTTCCAGTAAAGAATATTTTGTCAAATTTTTGCTCTAGAATGGAAGTGGTTTCAGGAATTCCACCTTCCACAACGGTAAAATAATTCTCGTTGAAATTTTCGTTCACGATTTTTGCCATTGCACGACTAGTATTCGATGGCAATTCGCTGGGCTTTAAAATGACCGTGCAACCTGCTGTTATTGCCGCTACAACTGGTGCAAATGCTAATTGATAAGGGTAATTCCACGCGCCAATAACCAAAGAAACGCCTAGAGGTTCTGGAATGATGTAACTTTTGGCAGGAAAATTCATCAAATTAGTGCAGACACGTTTGGTTTTAGACCATCGCTTGATTTTTTTTATTGCTTCGTTGATATCACTATAAACCAATCCTAGTTCATTTGTGTAGGTGTCGAATTCTGATTTTTGAAAATCCAGATGGATAGCCTCCATTAAAAAAGCTTCGTTTTTCTGCAAAACCGACTTCAATTTTTTAAGTTGCTCCACTCTAAAATCGATAGATTTCGTCGCTTCACTTCTAAAAAAAGATCGTTGATTTGCTACTAGTTGATTATACTCCTTCATAAATGTGAATTAATGACCTTTAAAATCGTCCATTGTTTTATAAATTCCTATTACTCTTCCTACAAACCAATCAAAAAACCAAATTGGAAAAATACCTTGAAAAAAGCGAATAAAATGAACGCTCCATGGCATACTTGCAATGGGTTTTCCTTTTTCGATGCTTCTAACGATTTTTTTAGCAACCTTTTCTGGATTTAAAATCGGAATAATTGATTTTACGCCGTCAAACATACCAGTGTTAATGTAATACGGGGTAACGGTTGTAACGCCAATATTTTTATTCAATTGCTTCATTTCCAAACGAACACTATCCGACCAACCTAAAACTGACCATTTACTTGCGGCATAAACGGACATTTTCGGATTAGCAATGAAGGCCGCAGATGAAGCAATGTTGCATAAATATCCTGAATTCTGTTTTAGCATGTCTGCCAAAAATAGATGCGTAATGTACATTGGTGCATTGGCATTGATATCCATTGTACGTTTTATCTCAGCTTCTGTATGTTCATGGAAAAATTTACCGACGATAATACCTGCATTATTTATCAAAACATCAACGACGCCATCATTTTCTATCACTTGATTGTATCCATTTTTGATGCTATCATTATCGGCTACGTTAACTACGTAAATACTCACTTTTCCAAGTTTCGACAACTCACTTTGTGTTGCTTTCATGGAATCTTCATTGATATCCCAAATTATTAAGTTTGCTCCTCGTTCTAAGAATAGCCGCCCCATAATTTTTCCTATTCCTGCTGCTCCACCGGTAATGAGTACGTTTTTATTTTTGAAATTTTTCATTCTACAGAATGTATTAATAAGTCATGTAAAGTCACTATAAATAAAACGATTTTTTTACAAAGTAATACCGATTTAATAAATAAAGGACTGCCATTTGGTGACAGTCCTTTATTTGGTTTGGCTTAATTGTAATTATTACGTAAGTAATGCGGTAATTTTATTTCTTCATTGATCCTGTGTTCTTCAAATTGATGTGCCATTGAAAAGCCTCTTCTATTAAATGTGGTGTATGTCCACCTCGTTCTACTGCTCTAGCAAAATAGTCGCTCATTTGTTCCTTAAATTCTGGATGTATGCAGTTGTCAATGATAACTTGTGCGCGTTCTCTAGGTGCTAATCCTCTTAAATCTGCTAATCCTTGTTCAGTTACTAAGATGTCAACATCGTGTTCTGTATGGTCTGTGTGCGAAACCATTGGCACAACATGTGAAATCTTATTTTCTTTTGAAACGGATGGAGCTACAAATATGCTTAGGTATGCATTTCTAGCAAAATCCCCCGATCCACCAATTCCATTCATCATTTTGTTTCCTGAAATATGTGTTGAATTTACGTTTCCGTAGATGTCAAATTCGATTGCTGTGTTGATTGCGATAACTCCTAAGCGACGAATGATCTCGGGGGAATTGCTAATATTTTGTGGTCTTAAAACGATTTTATCTTTGTATTGATCGAAATTTTCAAGCAAGTAATTGTAACATTTTTGTGTTACTGTTAACGATGATGCAGATGCAACGGTCATCTTACCTGAATCCAATAATTCGAATGTACTATCTTGCAGTACCTCTGAATACATCGTAAGATTTTCAAAATCCCCTTTTGCCAAACCAGATAATACAGAATTTGCAACTTTTCCAATTCCAGCCTGAAGTGGCATTAACGATTTTGTTAATCTTCCCTCACTAATTTCTTTGTTGAAAAATGTAAGCAAGTGATCAGCTATTGCACTCGTTGTTTCATCTGGCTCTGTTTCTGCAGCGTGACTATCAGTTAATTGTGTAAAGACTACTCCAATTACTTTCGATGGATCTACCTTAATCACATCATTCCCAATTCTGGTAGCAGTATGAGTTACATTAAATGGTGTACGATTTGGATATTCTTCTGGAACATATACATCGTGAATTCCCTTGAATGATTTTGGGATAACACTATTAATTTCTATAATGATTTTGTCTGCTAAGCGCGCAAATGTTGCTGAGTTACCAACTGATGTGGTAGGAATAATGTTTCCTTGTTCGTCAACATACGTTGCTTCGATAATCGCAATGTCCAATTTAGGTAAATGCTGATTGTTCATCATTTCAGCTGTTTCACTTAAATGCTGATCTATGAATAAAATAGAACCGTCATTAATTTTACCTCTTAGACTTACGTCTAATTGAAAGGGCATGCGTTTACGCAATGCGTTATTGTTGGCTAAATCTGTATCAGTTGTCTGCCCTAAAGATGCACCAGTAACCAGGGTAATAGCAACATCTTCAGTTTCTGCTCTTTTTGCAAATGCAGGTAATACTGCTTTGCTATCTCCTGACTTTGTGAATCCGCTTGTTCCAACGAACATATTGTCCTTGATAAATAGGGCTGCTTGTTCTGCAGTCATTACCTTATCAAGATATGACTTGTATAAAACTCTATCTTCCATCGTCTGTGTATTTTTAGGGGTAAATAAGTATTTATCTAAATTCTAATTTAGATTAAAATAGATGATTACTAGGTAATTATTTGTTTTATTAACATTAATTAATTTACAATTTTAGGATAAAATTATCTTGTCTTAATGATTTATTATGCCAAGAAAATATTAATTTCGGACAGTGAAAGCAAAAAAGAATAGTTCTGATAAGTATTACATTACGGAAGTTGATGTAATTCATGATAGTATTTATTGCTATCATGATGTAATGGGGGAGTATTTAATTCCTGACCATTCTCATGATAAGGCGCAATTGATTTATACTGAGGGTGGTATTGTACATATTCATACAGAAAATAATATATATTACATTCCGCCGCGTCATTTTATGTGGATTCCTGCTGGAATTAAGCACAGCATTCATACAAATACGGATAAATCTATTATGCGTAATCTTTATTTTCCCGTGAATCCAAAAGAGGAATCTTTTTACAAAATTGAAGGAATTTATTTGGTAGATGATTTGTTACTCAATTTGATCTTGTACACTGATAAATGGCGAGGTGATGTTTTGGTTGATAATAAAAATTACGCTGTTCTTTTAGCGATTAAATCTATTTTACCTGACCTGTGTAAACAAGCTATCCCGCTTTCTCTAACCTTTCCAAAGAATGCACGTCTCAAAAAAATTGTCTCTTTTATGGCAGAGCATCTAGACGAACAATTATCGTACACAGACTTGGCTAAAAAGTATGGTTTTAGCGAACGCACACTGAATCGCCTATTCAAGAAGGAAACTGGAATGTCATTCATCCGTTACTTTACTATTCAGAAAATGCTAAAAGCGATCGAATTATTGTTGGCGAATGAAATGACGGTAAATGAAGTCGCATTTGCGGTTGGTTATAACAGTACTCCTACGTTTAGTAATACATTTTTTAAATTGTTGGGTCAACGACCTTCTGAATTTTTGCAAAAAAGCATTCCTTAATCGGCACTTTTATTATCGATTTTAAACCTTAACTTTGTTGCCCTAATGTGATAAATAGTATATGAATTATCAATTTAAAATTGAAAATGCAAATCAGCAATATTTACAAGTTATAGTAGAAGGAATTGCTGTTCAAGATAATCCAATAATCCAACTTCCTTCTTGGCGACCAGGTAGATATGAGCTTGGAAATTTTGCCAAAAACATTAAGAATTTTCGTGTTTTTAATGCTGAAGGTAGACGTGTAGATTTTTCTAAAATCACTAAAGACAGTTGGAGTCTTGCTTTGAAGCAGGGTGAAATGTTCAAAATTGAATATGCTTATTATGCAAATTTACTTAATGCAGGTTCCACTTACCTTGATTCAAAGCAATTATACGTAAACCCAGTTAATTGTTGTATCTACCAAGTTGGTACTGAATCTGAGCCTTGTAATTTACAGCTTCACATACCTTCACATTGGAAAATTGCTTGTTCCTTAACAAATGAAAATGGAATATTAAAAGCAGTAAATTTTGATGAATTGGCTGATTCACCAATGATTTGTTCTGCAGATTTGCAACACAATTCGTATGTTGTTAATGATACAACCTTTCACATGTGGTTTCAAGGAGTTACTAAACCAGATTGGGATCGTTTGTTGGTAGACTTTAAAGCGTTTACTGAAAAACAAATTGAGAAATTTATAGAATTTCCAAGTGCAGAATATCATTTTCTATTTCACATTTTACCGCACAAGGCTTATCATGGGGTAGAACACAGCAAATCTACTGTAATTTGCCTTGGTCCATCATACGAAGTTTACAAATCGTTGTACAAAGAATTACTTGGTGTAAGTTCACATGAATTGTACCACACATGGAATGTAAAGGCGATTCGTCCAATAGAAATGTTTCCTTATGATTTTACGAAAGAGAATTATTCTCGATTAGGTTATTTATGCGAAGGCGTTACGACTTACATGGGTGATTTATTTCTTTTAAAAAGTAAGGTATTTAACCTGGAACAATATTTTGTGGAACTTAAAGCACGTTTTCAAACGCATTTTGATAACCACGCTCGCTTCAATTATTCTGTTGCCGAATCATCATTTGATACTTGGCTTGATGGTTACGAAGCAGGAGCACCAAATAGAAAAGTTTCAATTTACACGGAAGGTAGTTTACTTGCGTTTGTCGCAGATGTAATGATTTTGCAGGGTACAAACAATAAATATGGTTTAGATGAGGTAATGCGCCGTTTGTATTTCAATTATGCTTTACAAGGTAAAGGTGTTTCAGAAGCTGATTATAAGCGCGAACTGGAAGCTATTGGTAAATGCTCTTTCGATTCCTATTTTGAAGAATATGTATATGGTAACAAACCTTATGAGTCAATTTTAGTTGATTCGTTGGAATATTTAGGTATTGAAATGATTCAAACTCCATCACCAATTTATTCGCATGGTAGATTGGGGTTGAAATGTGTGATTGATAATGAGAAAACAATTGCCAAACAATTCTATCCAGGTGGTCCAGCAGATGTTGGAGGCTTAATGGCTGAAGATATCATTGTGTCAATTAATGGAATCGTCGTTCAAGGAAATTTCGATCAATGGTTGGAGTACTTTGATGATGAAGAAAAAAGATTAACTATAAATCGTGGTGGAAAATTAATTGAATTAGTTATTCCAGAAGTGAATCGTAATTTTTACATGGAAACGAAATTGGTATTAGTTGATGATCCAAACAATTTTCAGAAGAAAGGATTTGCCGCTTGGAGCGAGTAAAATCAGTTCAGAATCGATTTAACAACTAATCATGCAAAAAGCACCAGATAAATTTCTTGCGTTCTCACGTCCCATCGATGGAATTGAGTTGCCAGAAAAGTTTACGTTTCCTTTCTTCTATCAGCCTCATCCGCTTAGTTTGGTTGCTGCTGAAGAGTTAAAAGACTACATTGAATTGCAAGTCGATTGGACGCATAATTTTGGATTAAAGCCTGAAGAAGGTGGAATGAAGATTGGAAAAATGTTTGGCGTTTTGGTTGTGCAAGATTCTACAGGAAACTTGGGTTACTTAGCTGCATTTTCTGGTAAACTTGGCAATAGCAATGATTATGAGCACTTCGTTCCACCTGTTTATGACATTTTAAAGGCGGATGGTTTTTACCGTTCAAGCGAAAAAACCTTGTATGCAATGAGTGATGAGATTCAGCAACTGGAGCAATCTCAAGAACTCTACGAATTAAAAAAGAAGGTTGTAAGCACAGATGCTTTTTGCAGCGATGAAATGATCAACTATAGAAGTGAAATTAAATCATCGAAAGAAGAACGAAAAATATTGCGTGAACAAGCTGATCATTTGCCAGATGATCAGAAAGATACTATCTTGGAAGAACTTCGACTGCAAAGTGTGAAGCAGCAGTACTTTTTAAAAGATTTAATCAAAAAACACAAAGAACTTCGTTCTGAAGCGCAGGCAAATTTGGATCAGTTTTTATTGAAAATATCTGAACTAAAGAAGACTAGAAAGCAATTGTCGAACGATACACAAGATAATATTTTTAAGGAGTATCATTTTTTAAACGCCAACGGTGAAACAAAGAATGTACTTGAACTTTTCGCTCATATCGACAGTGGAAATCCTCCATCTGGAGCAGGTGAATGTTGTGCGCCAAAATTACTTCATTATGCCTATCAACATCAACTTAAACCCATTTGCTTAGCTGAGTTTTGGTGGGGAGCAGCACCTCCTTCAGAAGTAAGAACACATTTAAATTTCTATCCTGCTTGCAGAGGGAAATGCGAGCCTATTCTTAGTCATATGCTAGTTGGATTGGAAATGGATGAAAATCCTTTGCTGGTCAATCCTGCAATTGGGAAAGAGTTAGAAATTCTGTTTGAAGATGAAGTTGTTGTTGTGGTAAATAAACCTGCAGAATTTTTATCTGTTCCAGGGAAAACAATCTCCGATTCTGTGCTAACGCGAATGCAAGCTTATTTACCTAATGCAACTGGTCCGTTATTGATTCATCGTTTAGATATGTCAACATCTGGAATTCTATTGGTTGCAAAGACAAAAGAAGCACATGATTACATTCAATATCAATTCATTCACCGATACATAAAGAAGCGATACATTGCTGTATTAGACGGAATTGTTGAAGAAAAAGGCGGATTAATTGATTTGCCTTTGCGTGTAGATTTAGATGATCGTCCTCGACAATTGGTTTGTTACGAGCACGGAAAAACTGCTCAAACGGAGTGGGAATTAATCGAGGCAAAAGATGGGAAATCGAAGGTGTATTTCTATCCGATTACTGGTCGAACGCATCAATTACGTGTACATGCTGCACATCCTCGCGGTTTAGGTATTCCGATAATTGGTGATGATTTGTATGGCATAAGATCTTCACGTTTGTGCCTACATGCCGAAATGATTACTTTCAAGCATCCATTAACTAAAGAATTGATTACCATTACTGCTCCTGATCCATTTTTGTAAATAGAGTTGTTTTTGACAGTTTTTCCTCACTACTTGCAATTTTCTGATTGAAAAGTTATATTTGCTTGTTGTTGTGCAATTTAATGCATGTTACTAAGTATGGAAAATAAGCAAAAAGAAATTTTAAGTGTTGGTATTACAATTAATCAATCATTGGATCTGGTTTGGGATACTTGGGTTGATGAAAATCACATGAAATATTGGATGATGATCTCATCTGATTACGAAGTGAAAGATGCTAAGAATGACTTAAGAATTGGAGGTGGTTATTCTTACAAAATGTGCTCAAAAATTGGAGATATTCAGTTTGATTATGCTGGAACCTACATTGACATAGAGCTTAAAAGATTGCTTGTATTCACGATGAATGATAATAGAAGAGTTGAAGTTCAGTTTTCTGTTATTGAAGATGTTGTACACGTGGAATTTCACTTCGAAGTTGTTTCTGAACAAGATTATGATGTTCAAGTTCAAGGTTGGCAAGCAATGTTAGTTTTCTTCAAAAAGCATGTCGAAAGCTTAATCTAAGCTCGTAGGAATTGATATAAAAAAAGGAAGACAGTTACGTCTTCCCTTTATTTCTTTAATTTATAATTAAACGTTGAGGTTTGATATTGGTGTTGGAATCATCTTGTAATATGACAAAATAGATTCCTTGCATGTAATTTGAACTATCAAATGTGATCGAATTTAGGTCTTGATCGATTTCCCTGAATTCCACAACTTTTCCAGAAACATCAGTAATTAGGATCGTTTTGGCAATGTTTACTGCTTGTTCTAAATTGATTGTAAAAGCTGTTTTCGCTGGATTTGGGTGAATTGTGAAATCAGCACTGTTATTCTTATTACAGTTAAAAATTATGGTTTTATGTGTCTTCTGAACAGCTTCCAAACTTACTGTGGAAACGCGGTAATA